>Ga0307515_10000446_pt1 | contig 98947 bp, 98 predicted proteins | sample 17_EM_MG_FD_194513 | JGI IMG/M metagenome (GOLD analysis project Ga0307515, IMG submission 194513) | Populus trichocarpa ectomycorrhiza microbial communities from riparian zone in the Pacific Northwest, United States - 17_EM | ecosystem: Host-associated > Plants > Roots > Unclassified | place...
TGGCTTCCAGAGTAATATTGAACACAGGTGATGGGCTAAGTGTACCTTGATATTCTTCTTGAAAAATCATAGCTGTGGACTTCTTTCCTGTGGCATATTCAGACAGCATCCAATGAATAGCTGCAGCTGTCAGCACTAGGGTCTGCCGAGACAGAGGTTCAAAATACTGGTTTGCAGTAGGCTGGTTCCCCCAGCTAATGGTAGTGAAGAAAAATTGATGGTAAATTAGATTAAGCACTTCCATTCGGGTGAACTATGATTTCATGTCATCTATGACCTTTGAGAGATAAGCAAAATCAACCAGGAGCTCCTTAAGCTGGATCTGAAGCTCAGACTCAGAGCACAAATCCAAACGGTGACAACAGACAACTGTCTAACCTGCCGCATCTGTCACCTGGCCTTGAATGGTACGTATCTCGAGTTTCAACTGTGTCTATTTTGGGGTGTAGTCCATATGGGAAATCTGATGGAGGAGGATATAACCGCATCCAAGACTAACAGCTTCTCGTGATTGCAGATCGATTTCGAGAGATGGAATACCGCGCAATTGCCAGACTGATGGTATACCAACTGTACCACCTGCTGATGCCCACTGACGATTCTGAGCTTCCATGGCTAGGTGTCAAGCATCTTCAATTGTCATGTACTTGTCATTGGATGATATTGGCCACAGAGTGTTCTTGAATACAATTGCCTCCATGAACATTTTCACTACCTCGAACTTAGCCTTGTGGTGTTGGGGAATGTGCTCATCTCCACTGGTCTTGGGTTGTGGAACAATCTGGTCTCCAACGGACATTGGTTGCAGCAGGGCATGGTGTGGATGGTGCACAGTTACACTTGGATACGTTGTTGAGGAGGGTCGACTTTTGGCGCTTGGGCAGTGGTGGTGCCAATACCCCAGGTGGTGTTCAGGAATTTGGAAGCGGAGAGTGCACAATGACAGTACTAGCACAGCTCTGTTCCTTGGGCAGTGGAACTCTTGTTGTTGGTAACGACTTGTTCTGGCATGCCAGGCCTAGAAGTGGAACCTCGTCTTGGTGATCCGAGTTGTCTACTTCCAATGTTGGATCATAAGCTGGACTCTCTGGTGTCCTTACATTCGTCATCACTCATCTCCTGATGCATATTGTGATCCTTCTTTGTTAATGAAATGCGTCAGATTAGTCATCTGCAGTACGATGCGCTATGTCAGATATTTGGAAGCCCAACATTTGATGGAGGATAAATATTGGCTGCTGTTTTGAATGCGAGTGCTCACCCAAGGTGTGCTTTTTGATTCTTCTGTGAATAGTGATTCCTCACCTGGCTGGGTGTAGGTTCCATTTGCTGCAATGAAAATTGAAAGTTGGGGAATGTGGGAGAGAGTGTATAATCAGTAAATAGAAGATTAAGTGCAAATGAATGACAGGACAAAGGGTGCAAGAAATTGCGCAAAGTCGAGAGGGATGCAATTTGAGGCACGCCTTAACTGGTTGCTGAGAGCCGACATCAAAAGGTTATATATATATTGAGGATGGAAGTTGAGTGTTGGGATTCGGGATGTTGTCAGGTGCACCGGAATCAATGGTTTCCAAATGCTGAATGTTAGCAATTGCTATCATCAACACTCTGTATGGATTCCAGAATTGGAGGTTCGCTAAAGCCAACACAGATAGAACAGAACCTAATGCACTGGAAGAATACTCGCGACATTAACTAACCGTTGGTGCTGGCCTAATTGATTGCTAATAAAATGAATGAAATGATGTGCCCCTGCATATGACTTGCCTAAACTTGGTAATTATACGTGAAAGTTCAAGCATTTGAGGTGACCGCATGTTATAGAATTGGTGCAGCATTGAGAATCAGCAGAACTCCAAAGATTTGGGGTCTTGTGAGTGACAGCTGAGTGGGAAGGATTCATAGTGTGTTTGTTATTGATCGAGGAGAAATATGAATTTCCATATGTGGTGTATCCACCAGAAGGACAAACATATTTTCACAATATTCTGTTCTGTCGGAATGCTGCAGCTAAGTTAGTGGTCAATTGGGCAATATTGTAAGCATAACTTCCACTTCATGCGGTCATGTGGGCCCTGTCTGGAGAATATCCTTTGCAAGAATGTTGGAGTTGATGGAGGAGAGCGAGAATTTGGTACACAAAGAAGAGATAAAGGCATGACGAAAGAATTGTCAACTACGATGGATGAATCAAGGGTAATCATATCGATTCAAATGCCAAGATTGCCAACAGATCGGTCATAAACACTTTCTCACATTCTGATTTTGAGGCTAATCTCCAGTAAGTTCCATACCATTAAATTGCATATTCATTATCAGTCTCACAACTACAATGTAGACATAAAATGGATGTTGGGGTTGAAAGCTATATGCTACAATTGAAAGAATGCATTGTGAGACATCATCTCACAGTCAGCAGAGGGATGATCATTGCATGCATGCAGTTTCTGGGAATTGAGGTGCACCAAAGATCAAATGGTTATGCTTGGATTCAGTGGCAAGGTATTGCAGGCTCGCCTTACTCTGACGGTAAATTGCACTCTTTGAAGCTGTCTTTTCTTAACTCGAGCTTTCAAGATTCTCTCTATTTCAACTTCACTCATGATGGAAATCGGTTCACATAATCTATGTTCAGATATGAGTTTTGGCCGCCCAAATATACATTTCGTCAGAATCGTGTTAAGTCTGCATTCAAGATATTGAGAACTTAGGCATCTTTAATGAAGTGCAATGCATGGGTGAGTGGGAGTTGCCAGCCATCTTGCAGAGTCACTCAGCAGAATCTGTCTTTTGAAATTCTTGCTCTCAAGCTCCAGCTCTTTTGACAGAGCCCAAACTTGCAGATGCTATTTTAAGATTTGAAAGCAGAGGTCCAGATATACTACTTACTGGTTCATATCGAGTCAAGTGAGGATACTAATCGGTCAAGTGTGTGCACTTATGGTTTAGTTGTGCAGGGCTACCTTCCTCCAATGGACAGTTGACATGGAGCTGACAGTCCACGGCATGTTAGAGGCGGCTTTCAGATACTGATGAAGCATAGATTGAAATATTACAAGAGGTTGCGTGGGATGAGCCACCTTCACCTAAACGTGAACTTTCTTAATCGGTGACAACCTGAGTGCACTGCATCCACTGATTCAAAGTCGATGAAAACCTGATGAGAATGAAGCAAACCCCAATATACAGTGCACTGTAGACTTGGATACATGTTCTTCGGTAGCTGATTTGTCACTCTTGAGGCATGCCTGTGCTGGTTCATTCATAATGAGTTGCAGCTTGTGAAAGTTAGCATCATACATAACCCGGAATCTCATTCTGGACTAGATTGCAGACCTCAGTTGTGCCTGAACTTCAATCATAGGCCAGGAAACACCTGGAGGCAAAAGCTGCAGCTGAGCCATGAATACTCCAGCCGTGTCTCAGCATCTGATTCCCTGGGATGCGAACCTGCAGTGTATCTGAACATCGATGTTATGCTGGCAAAAGCGGTGGCTTTGCCACAAATAAGGGAGGCCGTGTTGCACATTCTGACATGGGTACTCAATATTGCCAAGAATATCCTCATTACAAACTGGCATTGGCAAATATGCAGTGATCGAGCGGTCATAACGATATGTGCCAAGGACTGTCTGGTGCATCTGCACATGGATCATATGCCAGCAAAGCCACAGCTTTGGTAAGACGAAACAAGCAATGTCTCATATTGTGACCCATGTACACACTTTTGCCTAGGCTGTCCTATTGCCAAATGGGATATGGAAATATGCTAAGCTGGATCTGTTATAGCCCAACTGAAAACTTATACCAATGATTCTCCGGTGCACCTGAACCTCCCATATATGCCAGTAAATGCAGCAGCTTTGCAACGAATCAGCAAGCCAATGTCTGATATCCTAACACAGCTATTCAATATCGCCTAGACTGACTTTGTTGCCACATGGGATTGGTAAGCACGCAGTGATCAATCTGTCCGGACGAGACTGATGACATATGCTGCGGATTCTCTCCTGCACCTGAAAGTCGTTATACAATGCTGTTTTCATTCTTTTGACTTTGCAATGCATAAGTGGCCTGTGGTTTCCGGTGAACCTCACATTCGCAACTGACAACTGATTTGGAGCCGTCAGTTCATCATTCTCGAAATCCGATGGATGCCATATATAATGAGATAGACCACAGCGGGAACATTTAATGCCACATATCAATTGACTTCATCTCATATTGGTCATTACTAGTAATGATCAAGAATGCCAATGAAATTCCACTTGAACAGTTCCAACATCGGAACTTTGATTCACTTCAAAATGACAGAGTGAAAGCATTCATTTATGTAGTATAGTGGGCCTTACAAACAACTTTTGAGACTATTTGTATTAGTAAAGAAGATTACGGTGGTTGAATGTCCAAAGAGGCATATCTTGATACTGCATCATAACATTATAAGATGATGGCTCATTTGACTGCATCGCGTCTCCATGCTCTGTCAGCTGCATGTCATGGTCCTTAAGACAATGCAGAATTGTCGAAATCATTGATGTCATGAGGTTCAGACAGCTCATCAAGCAGTGCAGGACTCTGCTTCATGCCACTCAGGAGTGTTGATGGACATCACTTACGTGGTGACCCGCCCCACAGGACCCAGATTCAGAAATGATGTGAGTGGAATTCAGTTTTGGCCTAGCCGGACAACTCGTGCACCTGCCTGGCACTGCTCATTCAGTACCCAGAACTTCTGTGTTATTACCACATGGTCTGCTGTGATAAGATTTGGGCCTGTTCTGGACACATTGGGTGTAGTGACAAATACCGAGAGATTTCATGAATCCTGGAATTTGTGCTGCATATCTGTAGGTTCATCATCGCCCATTTCTGTATACAAGTGCAATATTTCCACAGTATCAGCCAAATACTTTGTTAGCCACCACTTCAGAAGACGAACTTGGCTAGGAAGAGGACACAACAGCATGGTGTTTTGTGGAGGAGGTGAACTGGGGAGGGCTTTATCAATTTTCTCATGTTCTAGAAGGAGCGTCTGTCTTGATGCATCATCTTGGTCATGGTTGGGATACTCTGAAGGTTCGTTGAAAAGCAATGGCAGAAATCGCTCTCTCAGCCTTGACAAACTCGCAGAATTGACCCATTTTTTGAGTGTCTATTCCTCCTACCAATGTCCAGAATCATCGTTGCGATTCTCTGTGTCACCCTATGATATTGACCGACCTGCTAGCTGCCATCTATGAACCCTCCATTCACCTGAAGCACCCCATGAAGTGTATCGCGCCACCAGGGTCTTAAGTTTTGCTTGGTTGTCCTCAGTCCACTGCGGATCAATGAGGGGTGCATTCACCTTTAGTATCCAAACAAATGGTATTACATTGGCAAGTGTTGATTCCAACCACCTCCTTATCATTCAAGGCTTTGCAATCTGCATCATACGGTGCTCCGCATCCTGCGTAACTCCTTTGTCTTCTGTCCAAATAGCAGTCATCAAGCTCTTCACAGCGGAACACCATCCCTCTGCACCGTGCTCCTCCATCACAGTATTATCCTCTGAATCTTTTGGCGCACCTGAATAGAACCATATGGTCTGATAACACCAGTCAAAGGGTGATCGAAATCCCAGCATCGCTATGACTCAAAGGTTCAATCAAATTATCGCTTTCTTGGCAATTCCTGAAATCACACTATTTTGAGTCCTGTACCGATGGGAGTCATCAAAAATTGCAAGACTCCAAGAACAGTATTGGAGTTCGCCATTGCTTGATGGTTTCACTCTGGATGTTAAGGTATCATATGAAACAAGGTGGATATTCCATCAGTTTTCTGGGTTATCAATAGTGGTGTTCTGATCCTGACAGGTGAGATTCATATTTTCCACGTGCAACATGTTCACGAGTGTGACATCAGTTCCATATGTCATCTTGTCGATGACACTCTTGAATGTCTCTGCCACTCTTGGCATTGTAACTACTAGGATTGGGTCAAATGCTGAAGTAAGTGCTGAATGCTTCCGAGGTGGAGTAGTCTGGATCACTAAAATGCAGCGGGCACTGAATTCAGTTGCTGCAATGGATATGACTCCCATTGTTCACTGATGATCCGACGATAGTCCTTCTGCGCCATATTCACCCACTCTTCAAGCATATTCCCCCACAACATTGACAGCGGCAACCTCAAAACAACCTTCTCATTCAGCAATTTGCATATCATAGCCACTGCCATGGACATGAAAGTCATGCCAAGACCCATTTCAACTGACAATGCTGCTGCTGGCATATCTGAATCCCAGACCCATCTCCTCACAAAAATGATATTGCCCGATCATGGTGTGCCAGAAACTTGGTTCCCGGCATGCCTGGAATTGATTAATTGTTGCCAGAGACTTGGTCAGCATTCAATTGGGGAATTGGATAGACATACAGCAGCCGGACTGTCTCACCGAGACACTCATGTTCAGATTTGTTGTTGATTGCAATGAGAACACTATACAATACTGAACTACTATGATCTAGATTGAGGAACTCCCCATGATCCTCCACTTGCTCCTGAACCTCCCTTGCACCGTTGTCTGTTTTCTGTTCATCCTGAATAATGTCTTTCAGTTACTCCATTGTATGCTGGGCTGATAGGCTCATACTCTGGTGCTCCTGAAAGTCCTCGCAATGTTGTGTTGTTCATTGACAACCAACCATTCGAATGAATATCAATGGATGGAACACACTCGATTCTATTCTTTGAATCAGAACTTACATTAATTCAAGTATTATTCTCTTCCCCACAATCCTCCCATCCCTCCTCTCTTCCACCCTCTTCAGAACCATCCAAAGTCTATGTATAGTGATTAGTAGTTGAGTACATTTAGCCATGATATGGTTAGTGGGGATTGCCTTCGCTGGTCTAATTACATGCTGAGCAATCGCCTTCTGGGTAGCTCCCTTCATATCTACCAAAGATGTTTTCCAATTGTGTCCAAGTGTCAACTTGAAATCATTTGAAAGGCTACAGTTGTATGAAATCTGCCCATCCATGGGGTCATTGATCATATGCCTGTGAGGATATAATCCCTTATACTCTTCATCAAATTCATCCTGCTCCAAGGTAAACTCAAACATCAATGATGGAATGTATGGCTCTTTTCAGCCTCCGTTGTTGTTGATGATATCAATCACCTCCTCCCCACGCCTCACATATGTATACGAAGCATGAAGATAATTGGGGGATAGAACCTTTTCCTTGACATTCGACACCCAGTGAATCACAACCGTGACATTTGTATTTGGCAACTCTGGGAGGTTCCTTCTCGCCTATTTGCCAGCACGCTCTCCCAAATCTGTCACTGGTTGCGTGTTGCCTCACCTTCCCTCTTTCCTTGCCTGCCATCAGCAAAATGTATTTTAGTCAGTGGGAGCCTCCAGGAGTGTCTGAGAGGATGTGCAGTGTAAACTTAGAAGCGTCAATTTGAGGAGCGTATCAGACATTAGGAGGGCATTCCGGCCGGCCTCGGGAGTAACTAGGATCTCTGATGACTGGTACAGGAGTACCATGGGACTGATTGTGATAAGTTTGGGAACATGTTGGTGCGTCAGAGAGAACTTTGGGTGCACCTTGGCGTGTCGCCAAACCAACGTTGGAATCACAAGCAAACTCTGAGAGATGCCTGGGTTCTGATGGATATTGATTCAGAGGACTGCAGGCGTGATCTGAGACTCTCCTAATGTACACGAGCAAACGATGTCCCTCAACGGCGAATATGATGCATGGATTATTGTTCATTATCACCTCTGAATCATACTAGCTATCATCTTCAACATTTTATGTTTTGCCTCACAACATTAAGTAACCAATGAAAAAGGTGAGTGATTGAAACATAAATGCAGGTTCACCAAAACAATAACTCGACTATGTGATCGAATGATATCGATCATACATGGTGTCAATGACATCGACTACTTCTCCCATCACATCAGGGCCAACGAAAGCAGGAACACATCATTCATCATTGGCACAAAGAAGCTACAGGCGCTCCTTGAGTTCACTGATATTTAGTACCTGGCGAGTGGATGAAATTCAATTTCAGTGTCACTTGGCTCGATGTGTGATATCTAACAAAGGTGTAATGAGACGTTAGCTAGCTACGAATCTGAATGGGTGTTTGAGAGGCACTGATTATTCGGATGAAACATGGGAGCAACCACCAGGAAAATCGGAGGGCTAGATGGGGAGTGCTGTGTGGAAAAGAGGAGTACACAGATGGTGTTGAAGGAGTGCAGAATGAAGAAGAGAGCCAAATCGACGCTGAGGAGTGCTGACGGGGATTGAGGAGCGCCCATACTTGCGGAGGAGCGCCGAACAAGGTGGGAGTGTGAGTGTGGGGGGGGGGGGGGTAAGGAGTGCGGAATTCAATGAAGGAGCGACAATCTAGACCGATGTGCGCTGGAGGCAATTCAGGAGCGCAGAACCGGGGGACATCTGTGCTGACTGAAATAGAACAGCGTCAATCATTGCTGAAGAGCGCCGATGGGAATTGAGAAGCACCTATCCTCGCAGAGTTGTACCACAGGGGAGTATCAAGCGGCCCACTACTGTCTGATCGATGAGTGCAGTGGCTTCCAGAGTAAAATTTATGACAGGGAATAGGCAAAATGTACCTTGAGATTCATCTTGAGAAAATTCACTATGGCCTTCTTTCCACTGGCATATTCAGACAGCGCACAATGAATCGCTGCAGCTGCTAGCACTACAGTCTGCGGAGTGGGAGGTTGGAAATACTGTGATGTCATAGGCTGGCGCCCCAAGTCATTGGTGGTGAAAAAAAATTGGTGGTAATTTACATCAAGCACTTCCACTCAGGTGAACCATGATTTCTGATCCTCAACAACTTTGGAAAGATATGCATCATCAAACAGGAGCTGCTTTACATTGATCGGAAGCTCAGTCCGAGAACACAATTACAACTGGTAACTACGGACAACAGTTTGACCTGCCCCATCTGCCAACTGTCCTCGAATGGTACTTATCTTCAGTTTAAAGTATGCATAATTTGGGGTGTAGTCAATATCCGAAATCTGACAGAGGAGCATTGAACAGAATCCAAGACTTACAGCTTCTGGTGTTTGCACATCAATTTTGAGAGATGGTCCGCTGGGCAATTGACACACAGATGGCGTACCTACAGGTGCAACTGCTAATGCCCCCTGACAATCCTGAGCTTCAATGGCTGGTTTCCAAGCTTCTTCAACCATTGAGTACTTGTCATTGAATGATATTGGCCAAGGAGTCTTCGTGAATACAATTGCCTCCATGAACTTCTTCGGTGTCTCTTAAGTAGCCTTGTGGTGTTGGGGAACATTCTGATCTCCACTGGCCTTGGATTGTGAAACATTCTGGTCTCCACTGGCCTTGCGTAGCGGCAGCGCCTGGGTGGATGGTGCACGATCAGACTCTGATAATTTGTTGAGGAGGGTTGAATTTTGGCACTTGAGCAGTGGTGGTGCCATTGCCCCAGCTGGATTTCGGGAATCTGGGAATTCGGGAGTGGAGGGTGTGCAATGACAGTATCAGTACAGCTCCGTTTCTTTGGCTGTGGAACCCATGTAACACTTAACAACATGTCCTGGCGCGCCCGGCCTAGGAGCAGGACAACCTGATGGTGATCCAATTCGTCTTCTTCAATGACGGACGATAAGGTGGACTCTCCGGGGTCTTCGCTATCATCATCGACAATCTCCGGTTCGTTATCGTCATCCTTGTTCAATACTGAAATCCCGGACATTGGTCATCCGTAACACAATCCACCATCGAAGATGATTGGAAGGCAAACATTTGATGGACAACGAAGATTGGCTTCTTTCTTGAAGGCGAGTGCTCTCGCAGGGTGTGCTTCTTGATTCTTCTGTGAATAGTGATTCCTCACCTGGCTGGTCATACGTTCCACTTGTGGTAATGAAGATAGAAAGTTGGTGAATATGAGAGAGAATGTATAACCAGGGAATATAAGATTAAGTGCAATAGAATATCAGGAAAAATGAAGCAAGAAGTTGCACATAGTCGAGGAGGATATAATTCAAGACGCGACTTGAAGGGTTACGGAGAGATGAATTCAATCGTTCATACTTTCAGTGAGGACGGCAGTCCAGAGTTGCGATATAGGATGTTGCCAACTCCGCTGGAATAGATGGATTCCTTGTCAGGTGCACCGGAAAAGATGGATTCCTAATGCTGAATGTTAGCAACTCCTACCAGCACACTGTATCGATGCAAGAATTGGAGGTTGGCTAAAGCCAACTCACATGGAATAGAACCAGAGGCACCGGAGGTAAACTCGCAACATTGACTAACCCTTGGTGCTGGCCAAATGGAGCACTAGGAACCTGAATGAAAAACATGTGCCCCTGCACATGATGCTCTGAACATAGTAATTATGTGTGAATGTTCAAGCATTTCAGGTGACTGGTATGGCATAGAACTGGTGCAGCATTCAGAATCTGCTGAACTCGATAGATTTGGGACCTGCAGTGTGATGGCTGGGTTGCAGGGGAGATTACTGAGTATGGTATCGATCTCCGTATGTAGTATATCCACTCGAAGGACACAAGTATTTTCACGATACTCAATTGTAATACGATGCTGCAGCCAAGTTAGCGGTCGATAAGGTAATATCGTAACGCTAACATCTCTTTCATACCCTCATCTGGCCCGTGTCTGAAGAATATCGTTCTCAACAATGTTGCAGTAAATGGAGGAGAGAGGGAATTTTGTATACAAAGGAGAGATACAGGCGCAGAGAAAGAATGTTAAGGTACGATGGACGATTTAGGGGTAATCATATTGATTCAAACACTTCGCGATGCCAAGATTGCTAACAAATGGTTCATGAATACTCACTGACATTCTGATTTTATGCCTAATATCTAGGAAGTTGCACACCATTAGATCACATATTCATTGTGAGTCTCACCACTACAATGTTGACTTCAATTAATCTTGGGGAAGAGAGCTATATGCTACAATGGTATGAATGCATAGTGAGATATCATCTCAAAGCAGGCAGAGAAATGATGATTGCATGCATACCGTGCCGGAAATTAAGGTGCACCGAAATTTATATGGTCATGTGTCCATTCAATGGCTGGGGATTGCAGGTTGGCCTGACTCAGACAGTTAATTGCATTCTTCGAAGCTGTCTTTTCTTAATGGTAGCTTTCAAGATTCTCTCTTCGATCTTCACTCTTGATGGTAATTGGTTCACATAATCTATTTTCAGATACGAGTTTGGCGGCCCAAACATACAAGTTAGTCAGAATGGAGTCAAGTCAGCATTCAAAGCATCGAGCACTTAGCTCTGTTTCAGAAAGTGCGGTACATGGGTGAGCGGGAGTTGCCGCCCATCTTGCAGAGTCGCTGAACAGAATCTGTCTTTTGAGATTCTCGCTCTGAAGCTCCAGCTCCTTTGACAGAGCCCGAACATGCAGAAGCTATTTCAGGATATCAAGGCATAGGTCGAAGCATACTACTTAGTCATCATCGAGTTATGTGATGTTATTAATTGGCCAGGTCTGTGCATTTATGGTTGAGTTGTACAGGGTGACCTTCCTCCAACGGAAAAGTTGACATGGAGCTGACAGTTCATGGCATTTACGTGGCAGCCTTCAATATCCTGATCATGCATAGATTCACATAGTAGCAGAGGCCGAGAGGGATGAGCCGCCTGCACCTAAACGTGAAATCCCTTGATAGATGACAATCTGAATGCACTGAGTCCACTGATTCAATGTTGAAGAAAACATGGTGAGTATGAAGGAAAGTAAAATATACAGTGCATAACAGACTGGGACACATCCACATCCATGGGGTATTTGTTGCTCTCGAGGCGTGCCTGGGCCGGAATGATATATCCATACTGAGTCGCAGCTTGCCAAAGTTGGCTTCATACAAATACAAGGACCTCACTCTTGACTGGATTGCAGATTACAGTTGTGCCAGAACATCAATCATAGGCCAGGAAATACCCGGCAGCGAAAGCTGCAGCTTCGGCATGAATACCTGTGCCGTGTCGCAGTATCCGACACACTGGGATGCGGATCTCGAGGAGTTCCCGAACTTCAATGATGTGCCAGAGAATGCTGCGACTTTGCTACGAATGAGTGAGCCCATGTTTCATATTCTGTCAGATGTACTTAATATCACCTAGACTGACATTATTGCCAAATGGGATGGGCAAATATGCTGTGCGGGATCTGTCATAACACTATGCCCAGGATTCTCCGGTGCACCAGAACTTCCATCATATGCTATCAAAAGCTGCACCTTTACGATGAATAAGTGAGCCTGTGTCTCAGATTCCGACAAATGTTCTCAATATCGCTCAGACTGACTTTATTTCCACTGGGATTGGCAAATATGCAGTGATTGATTGGTTGTATGGATATGAACAGAAGCCTTTCCGGTGCGCTTGAGCTTCGATCATATGACAGCAATATCTGCAGCCTTGCAACGAATCAGCGAGCCGTGTCTCATATTGTCACCAAAGGACTCAATATCGCCTAGAGTGTCTTAGTGGCAAATGGGATTGGCAGATGTGCTGTACGGGAGCAGTCATAACGTGACTGAAGCCATATGCTGAGCATTCTGCGGTGCACCTGAATTTTGATCATATTCGAGCAAATGTTGCGGCATTGTGACGAATCCGCAAGTCAGTGTCTCGTATTCTGGCAGACACACCAATCAGTATAGCCTTCGCTGACAGTATTGGCAAATGCGAATGGCAAATAGAAAGCGCATGATCTGTGGTAACGATACTCTTGTCAGATCCCGAGGATTCCCCGGTGGACCTAAAAGTGGTTGAAATATACTCTGTGATTCTTTTGACTTTGAAATGCGTATGTGGCCTCAGGTTCCCGGTGCACCACATATTCCCAACTGACAAACGATTTGATGTGCATTGCTGCATCATGCTCAAACTTCAACTTATGCCATTTGTCATGAGATAGTCCAGCCAGGAACATGTAATGTAGCTTATCAATGGACTTCGTCTCATATTTGTCATAATTAACAATCAAGAACGCCAATGAAATCCCCCTCTGACAATTCCAACATCAGATGTTTGATTGGCTTCAAAATGCTAGAGAGGGAGGATTTATCTATGCAGTATAGTGTGCCTTACAAACAACCTTTTGACTATTCGTATCAGTTAAGGAGATTATCTTGGGTGACTGTCTAAAGAGGCGTACCTTGATGAAGCGTCCTAACAATCCAAGATGATGGTTCATCAGACTGCAACATGTCTCCATTCTCTGTCAGCCGCTTCGTGTGTTTAACGAGAATCCAGAATCCGGTATATCACTGTCTTTGTGATGTTCGGTTGACTCATCAAGCCGTGCAGGACTTTCATTTGCACAACTCCAGATTGTAGGTGGAGATCACTTGCGTGGTGATCATAGCCACCAGGACCCATATTCTCTAACCATGTGTGTGGTACTCAGTCTTGCCCTAGCCAGACGACTCGTGCAAATGCCTGCCGCTGCTCATTCAATACCCGGAACTTCTGAGTTCACACTGCATGGTTTGGTGCTGCATGATTTAGGCCTGTCCCGCCCACGTTGGGTGTAGTTACGAATCCAGAGGGATTTCTTGAATCCTGGAATTTGAGCTGTGTTTCTGTGCATCCATCATTGCGCATTTCTGCATACAGGTGGAATTTATCCACATGATCCGCAAAATACTTTGTTAGCCCCCACTTCAAATGATGAACTTGGCCAGGAAGAGGACAAAACAGCACAGCCTGTTGTGGAGAAGGTGCACTGGGGAGTGCATTATCTGTTTTATCTTGTTCAGGAAAAAGCGCCTCTCTTGATTCGTCGTCTTGGTCAGGTTCGGGATACTCCGCAGGTTCATTGACAAGCATTGGCCAAATTGCCTCGCTCAGCCATCAGAAAGATATGAAATGCATCCAAGTATCAAGTGGCCATTCATCTTACTATTGTCCAGAAATGTCGTGGTGATTCGCTGTGTCTCCCAACACCAACGCGACACATGCTAGCCACCCTCTAGGCACCCTCAATGCACTTGTACCACCCCATGAAGTGTATCACTCCACATGCGTCTTCAGTATTGCTTGCTCATTCTCAGTCAACTCAAGATCGATGAGGATTGCATCCTCCTTGGGTAACCAAATACGTGGTTTTCCATTGGCTAGTTTTGATTTGGACCACCGCCTTATCCTCCTGAGCTTTGCAATCTGTATCATCTGGTGCGCCATATCTAGTTGAGCTTCTTCGTCTTCGGTCCAATTAGAATGCATCAAACTCTTCACTGCGTTATACAATGCCTCTGCACCATGCTTTTCCATCACAGTATCATCCTCTGGATCGGCAGGCACGCCTGAAAACAGCCACATGGTCTGATAACACCAGTCATAGTGTGAATGGAATCCTGGCATAGTTGTGACTTGAAGTTTGAATGAAATGTTCGCATCCATTGCAATTTCCCGGCTCACACTCTTCTTAGTCTTGTCCCGATGGAACTCATCAAAAATCCCAAAACTCCACGCACAGAATGAGAATTGGCCGTTGCTTAATAGTTTCGCTCTGGATGTTTAGGTATCATACCACACAACGTGGATATTCCATCGGTTTTCCGGCTCATCAATACTGCAGTTCTGATTCTGGTGGGTGAGATGTTCATTTTCCGGGTGCAACAAGTTGCCGAGTTTCAAATCGGTTCCATGTGTCATCTCATCGATGACAGTCTTGAAGGTGTCAGCCACTCTGGGCATTGTAATGACCAGGATTGGTTCAAGGGCTGATACAAGAGCTGGATGCGCGTGAGGTGGTGTTGACTGGATCTCCAACAGACAGCCAGGCACAGAATTCGATCACTGGAGGGGATACCACTGCCGTTCTTCACTGACAATGCCGGGAAAGTAGTTGTGTGCCAAAATCACCCACTCTTCAAGGGTATTCCCCCACAAAACGGACAGTGGCCACCCCATTACAACATTCCCAGCAGACCAATGGGCAAATCACTGCCGCTGCAACCGAGCAGAATGTCTTTCCAAGACCCATTTTATCTGTGACCAGTGCTTCTGGCATATCAGCATCCCAAACCCATCATCTCACAAACAACGAGATGGCCGAGACCTCGTGCACCAGAAACTTAGTTGCGGGCAGGCCTGGTATTGAATACTTGTGGCCTGGAACACAGTCATCTGTTGATTGGGGAATAGGATCGGCATTCAGCAGCCTGACTGGCACATCAAGGCACTCGTGTTTGAATTCGTTGCTGATTGAACTGACAACCATCTTTAATACTGAGCTTGTATTTGCTGGATCAAGGACCTCCTCACCATCCTCCACTTGCACCTGGACTTCCCTTGCACCTTTGTCTGTATTCATTTCGTTCTTGATGATATCATTCAGTTGCTCGGAAGTCAGCTTGGCAGATGGGCTCCCATTCTGGCCCTCCTGAGATTCATTGCAATGTTGGGTAATTGACAAACAAGCAACCATTGGAACGAATATATATGGATGCAATACAATCAATTCTATTCTTTTAATCAGAACTTACATTAATAGATGTATCATTCTCTTGCCCACCATTCTCCTCTCTATCCTCTCTTCAACACTCTTCAGAACCTTCCAAAGTCTTGGTATCATGATTAGCAGGTGCACACATCAAACCTTGACATTGCTAGGGGGGAATACCTTCGCTGGTCTTAATACGTGCTCGTCAATCTCCTTCTGTGCAGCTCGCTTAATGTCTACCAAAAATATTTTTGGATTATGTCTATGTTTCAAGTAGAAAGCATTTGAACGGCAACAGTTGTATGACATCTGGCTATATATGGGGTCCATTATCATTTGCCCATTGGTATACAATCCTATATACTTTTCGTCCAATTTGTCCTGCTCCATGGTACGCTTGCACATTAATGTTAGAATGTATGGCCCTTTCGGGCCTCCGTTTTTGTTGATGAAATCTGTAAGCTCCTCCCAGTTTCTCACCTTGGTATACGAGACTTGGAGTTGTCTGGGTGCTAGAACCAAATCTGTGCCAATCAACACGCAGTGAGTCACAACCATGAACGTTGTCTTTGGCAACTTGAGGAGGTTACTTCTTGCTTTGTAACTCGCGCACCTGCCTAAATCCGTCACTGGTCTCATGTTGCATTGCATTCCTTCTTTCCTCGCCTCCTGAATTTTGCTTGCACATTTCTTCAGAAAGATCTCCACACACTGTCAGCGATTGCATTCAGCATTATCGATATTGTCCAACAGTAGCCTGGTCTCGAATGTCTCGAAAAAATGTGCAATGGCCATATCCCAGTGCAGGGGTCCAGCTCAAACCCGTTTCAAATGGTTCTGCCTGCAGATACTGGACCGATGCTTCTTCTGCAGAAACCCAGCCACCCATACCTTCTTCCACTTGTTGAATACACTGTAGTTGGCCTGCCCCATCCTTTTGGCAAATTGCCTCAAGGAGAATTCTGTTTGCTCCAGGCTGATTGGCAGTTTGCCTTCCGCACCGCCCAAGTGCGACGAATCGTTGCTCTCATCATCTGCATCATAATCGTCGTAGGACAAATCCAGCAATGGAGGCAACTCTGCAATCCGTACAACATCTGCTTTCCACGGTTCCGCAGGCTGCTGGATTCTTTTCGTTGGGAGCCTAATCGGGGGTCTCCTAGGTTCGCCAGAATGAGGTTCAGGTGAAGGACTAGGGCTGAAAGATGTTGGCCGATTGACTGAATGGTTTTCCGGCAGTCCTGGAGGCACTCTCCGTGCATCTGGAGATGACGACCCATGTCCTGGAATCTGCAGATGGGGGAACATTTGAGACCCACCATTACCACCTTGGTGGAGGTCATATCCTTGCCATTGCGGCCCATGACTTGGATATCCTTGCCTTGCGCAGGTGGTTGGGTGCGAACAGTGTGGCACGTTGAATGGAGAGTGCTGATAGAAGTGCGGAGCGCCTCGAAATGGCCGCTGTGAAGGCGGGTAACCATACCCATCCAGCAGATGATATTGATTGGTTTGTTTCCCAAATCGACTGTCTATGCCAGCGGTAGTTCATGAACTATTTTCGGATTATTCCAAAGTGTCATCACGGTGTTGTCGCGTGCAAAATAGGCCACCCGGTAGAGCCATATTCGCTGACTTCGGTGTAGCTCCATTCGTCGACATGATCTGTGAATACAGATGGTGGTAACCAACTATGGATGCGAGAAGTGAGATGGAATAAATCGCAGTATGGTTGAGTGTATTGCAGGTAGCAGTGACCTTTGGCGGAATGAATGGCTTCTTATATCCCATTCTGTTGTCAAGACCGGTGGTGTATCGCTCTGCTTTCGATCCATGAAACCAACCCGGCTGAGAAAAAGAAACCCTAATCACACCCATCCCGCCACTCTTTGTTATATGCTCGAATTCATATACCTCAGTATTGGATAGGTTCTCACCTTCATACACTTCCATGACTTTACAGGTCATAGAAGGGATATTATATGATATCTCCAGGAACCCAACAAGAACTATATCGAGTATGAAGGTTAGCACGACTAGGGATATTACACATATGTTGTACGTGTACGACCTGCCAACCTCCTTCAATTGGAGGCCTGGGAGTCGAGCAGCAACAGTGCTTGCTTCCAATTGAGCTCCTTGTCTAAACATGATTGTTCTCCTCAGGATCCACACTCCAGGCAAGGATCGTTACTGAGGCAACCATACTATCAGTTCTTGATGATCATTGCGCGGGCATACAGCTAGGAAGGAAGCTCAACTATGCATTGTATTAAGACGATCTACCTTCATTATCAGCTGCTCGGAGGCTTCAGGGTAGGAATAACTCACAATGCAGCAATGAGGTAGTATAATATAAGGCCCATTGGGGCGATTGCAGTGATGACGAATGATACATTCTGTTTTCTGCTAACGACTTGCAGCAGACGATGTGCATGATTGATGTCCGGGATATGATATATATATCCTTGTTTGTGAAGAAAGCTGCATGTAAGGTGACATTCTTGTACCTCTCTCCCCCGCATTTGGCGGGGTTCAATGCGGCTGTGGTATGGGTACATGTGTTAGCTCGTGTTCGAACCAATATCCCTGAGTCCCTAAATCACCCCCTGAAGCATCATCGAGATTCATCCGAATATGGGTTCACTGACCATTCCTTGACTATGGTCAACACTCGCTGGGAACATGTGAAGTGCAAGATCTGCAAAAAGAAATTATTCAACGAGCACCGACTCGAGGCTCATGATCACAAATATCACCCAATATTGATGAACCCATGGCTACTACCTGACAGGATATTGCCACCTGCAGGCTGCAATCGACCCGAGCCATCATAGTTTGACTTTAGTAGGTGCACCTCAATGGCCATCGATGAGCTAGTCAACTAATGATCAAACCACAGACAATGAACCTGGTGCGCAACCACCTGAAGATACTCCCGATGAAGAAACTATAGACTCCCAGAAGCCTGATCTGACATGTACTCCTGATCCAACACAGACAAAGGGTCATAGACAGGTAGTTGGAGTGGAAAATGCGGGGGGGATTGCATATGGCAAAGCAACTGGATTGTACAACAAGCATCACAAGTACTCAGAACAATGGAATCCATGGTATCCATGTCAGTCAGCACACGACTTTCAACAGGCTCGATCATTTCGCCTGCAAACAGAAATGTAGATAGATCAACATCTGAGCTGTGCACTGGACAACTTGTAGATCGAATGATTACAATCAGCAGATGCGCTGCAAATGCTCCTCGCTCAACTCAATTTCGGGCTTCGCAATGATAGTTGGCTTGAAGATCATTCACATATCTTCGCAACATATTACTACACGGATAGTTTCAAATGTATACACCTCCTTTCAGCACATCTCCCATTTCAATCGCACCTCGATTTTGAACCAGTGTGCCTCGCGGACTCCAAAAACTGCCGAATATACAGCGAGATGAACACAGGCGATTGGTGGTGGTACTGTGCCGTATGGTGAAAATACACCATGTTCTTAACACACATCAGGTCTTCTGTGAAGGGAATTCTTTGGCTCACCAAAGGGTTTGAAAGAGTCGAAGCATTAACTGGCATAATCACGCGCCCAAGGGCTATTCTCTCCTTACCAATCCATTGTGTCTCCTGGCTATATGGCTTGTTAAATCAGGCGAAGCCATCATATGGAGGTATCATCGCCCCAAGTTGGTGGAATTTGTCAATCCTGGCATGTTGTTTGAAGATGGCTGGTACCCAGTCCATCAAATACTCAAGCATACCGAGATAGACAGTATGGAGAAATTCGGGTATGATAATAGTTGTTGGGCAGATGCATTCAATATACCAGAAGATGCCATCTGATGTTCCAACCGCTTGATCTTCCACATATTGTTATGCTTCCCATGTCTCAGTCTCATCTCCCTGAGTGGCAAGTATCGTCTGTTGGAAGTATAGTTGATAGTATATCAATTACCCCGACCATGAATTCCCTTCTCCAAACGACAATGTCACTGCTTCGCACACCAGGCAATGGGGCTGCTTAATCGAGTGCAACTGAATCTATTCGAAGTAGTCAGCTGTCAATTCACAGATGACAGAATCACATTGCTGTATCCAACCATCCACATAAATCATAAGCTTTCCAGTGTTAAAAGGCAGGTTGAGAGGATGAAAAATAAGCTCAAAGACCTTTCTTAAAACCTCCTGATAATGGATTTGTTGTTCCTTCATGTCAGTTGTTTTTCCATGTCATTTAAAGTGATATTTCAGAGGAAGAGAAAAAAGGGCAGCAAGGAAGCTTGCAAGATTCGAAGGCTTTGATCAAATTGTCAAGTCCATGTTTCCAAGACTGAAATATACTGGCCAATCCTTCTTGTTGACCGGATAGTGTGTGAGACATGTCATGACTGAACTGCCGAATAACAGTCCAATCGTAGCTCCAAGTGGCTGCCGTAGCTGTTGATGTGGTCAAAATCAGCATAGCTATGAAGAAATTCAACTAACGTACCTGTTCATTCCAACACCAGTCCCTTGATTTCACCTCTGAGTAGATATATTCCTCAGCTTCATTTAATTCCTTTGCTGGAGCATACGACGTATATTCACTGAACCCAGGCTGCTACATGAGGAACTCAATGGATTCAACAGAATTGCGGTGGGAGAGAGGTGTGTAATCAGTATCAAGAAGGTTGTTTGGATCAGCCAAATGATTGTAACATACTTTGCACAATTTCCAAGAGTTGATGACTATTGTGTAGGACATTTCACTCAACCTTTTGGATACAGTGTGACAGAGCGATGTTGTTGACAGTTGCCATCGTATGGTTGCTGAATAGCTCATTGACAGCAGCTCTCCTGAAGTTGTGCTTGACGCACAAGTGTGCTAATCGATACTCCTCCTCACCAGACATCAGTGACCATATATCTATTTCATTGTCTAAGATATCAAAGTACTCATCACTAATGGGCTTGCTGGCTAGATGTTTGTCCATGTATGGAGGACCACAAATACATGTCATCACTGGAGGTTACTCAGGATCAACAAAGGCATTTTCGTGGTCAGTTTCTGTATCACTGCAATCATCATTGGAAGGGTGAAGAAAATGGTCATGAAGTGGTTCGTGAACAAATCAATGCCGAATACTATCATGCTCCATAGCAAAACCAATATCTGGCAGCTATGCAGCTGATACATGTACAATTCTTTCTTTATGGTCACAACAAAGGTGGGCGATCTGAGAGCCTAAGTAGCAGTACGTCTTTGATTTGTACAGACACTGTAGACGAATATCCATGATTCATTAGAAAAATGAAATGTTGCAACAACTTCAAGAAGCGTCTCAACAGTTTTTTTAGCTACTCATGCCATTGCAAGCTGGCTGGTCTTTGGAAAATGCCTCACCTGAATTTACTTTTTCCATAAAGGGGTCCTACATTGCTCGTTGGATTTTTCTTACCATCCATCACACGTTTGCACAGTGTTTAATCGCTCTCTCATTTTCCACATCTCTTGGCTCTCGAAAAGCATTCCTTGTCTGCATTCAGCGTGTCACATCAATTGTTTTCCATCCTTCGAAGACCCTACCACGCCCATTGGCAGATAAATGGTTGTCACTTTTTGTTAAGTTTGTATCATACATTAACTGTGCATTCTCCTTTGATATCAACCCAGCGACGTCATCACAGGGTACAAGAACTCCAGCAAGGACAAATGAGTGAGACATGACTGCAGCACATGCATTTGGCAGTCATTGTGATGAATAAAAACATTCAGTCAACGAGTTAGGGTGTTTAGATGATACAACACAAATCATTTCCTAGCTGAATAGCAGCCAAGAGGATGTCGCCGGATCAAGATAACCCCTCTAAGCCCACATATATATTCGGCATGCCGGCCCACCTTGCTCACAATCTCCTGAATCTTCGACACACCGTCCTCATCTCTGCTACCGCATCGCTTCACCCTTGATGATACATTTTACACTCCCAATGCTTGTTTAGAGTAATGAGCTTTTGATATCCACCACTTAATCATTCACAACATTTGAGAACCTAAAATGGAGTGTGATGCCTTCTGGTTGCTGAAATCAGTTGTTGCAGATGCCAATACAAACCAGATGCCAACTCAACAAGTCTGCCTTTGGGCTGAGAATGCCACTGTTGGAGTCAGCCAATGGGCAGCAGAAACCATGGGGATTCTGCAGGAAAAGGGTGGTTTGACAACACAACCAAAAGATAATAAGGTGACGGAGTGTGTCTAGGAGATTACTCATTCCATGAAAATCTGCAACGAGCTAAACACCGGGCCCGAGCAATCGGATCTCATAATCGATAGTTGCATCACTTGAATCAGTGATCTGGTGTCCAAAACACCACTTTGGAACCAGTATATGGCAGAAAAGATAATCTTCAATTGTCAGTTACACAAGGCAGCGCTTGGCGAGTTCATGGAGGTTGGCCTTCACCGAAGGAAGAATAGGAATTAGCAAACCCTGACTCAGATAAGCAAATTCAACCACATTAGTATGTATTTTATAGCCCCGATACATCTTTTGCTCTTCATGATGAGGTGCAGTGAGAGAAGACGACTATGAAGGAACCTTGGGTCACAGGTCTTCGCCAATAATGGTGCATTGCGACACCTCAACCAATTTGCTAGTTGAGCCAGTGAGCATTACCATTGCCTATGTGGATCCTGACGTTGCTGGGAAGCAGGTGGGTGAAAACAATTTGCAGCAAGGCTCATGGCACAGGCCGGGGGATGATGAATCAATACATCTGCTAGTTTCTTAAATGACGATATGACCATTCTGTCAATCGTGAATAGTGCAATTGCAAGTCTGCCAGACCTCAGCCGGAGATTACAGGAGCTTTTTGGCTGCCGGGAGGAGCCAATTGGAGATGGTGGTCAGCACACCCATAATGTTACCTCAATCTTGGATAACAATACTGCGGCCGGATGGGTAAAGGCGGCGATGAAATGATTCAACCCTCTGCTTCTTCGCATCAGTTATTGTGGCCAACAAGCTGATGGCACATCTGCTGCCCAGATTCTTATGGGTGGTGGCTGTGGCTACCTTCCTCTGGATGACATCCTCCGACCTCCAACTGGGGATATGATCGATGATATCAGGGAGGCATCAGATGATGATGCTGAGATGCGGCGCCCAAATCCAAGAAGCTTCCTGAAAATGAATACCGGCACCCGATGGTTTGAAAGGAAGCTTCAAAGGGGGACTGTCACATAGCAGCGATATGGTGAAGTCATCCATAACTGTGCTCTTGGTTTCAGTGGCGATTATGAGCAAAGTGTTGCTGCTGATGAGGATGCAGCGTGGCTACGAATGCACGATCACATTGTGAATCCTCCTGCTGTGAGCTCTTTGGCTAACAGGAAGCATTCACGCCGCTACCCACCTGCAAAGTAGTTGTTGTGAGGATAGAAATCACTGGCTGGATGGTTGTTCTAGGATTTGTGTTCTGGGTGGGTATTTTTCTCACTCTTTGGAGGGAGGCATAATGGGTAATAATTTCGAGTTTTTTGGAGAGCATTTGTGTCCCTTTTTGGTGTCTTGTTTATGTTAATATTACATCAATCATATTGATGCATGAAGGGCTGTTTTGACAGTTCATGATGTTGGGATTAATCGTTGAGACACGGGCCTTTGGGAACCACATAGTGGCAGCGATAAGGCTCTGTATATCATTAGCATGTAATTGGTAGTTTGGAATCTTTGTCCAGCAGTAGTTATCCCATATTAGTAGTGAAATGTGAAAGCTATTAAGCTTGTTGCAATGATAATTTTGCTCAATAGAAGCCAATCAACAACCCTGTGGGGTGCTTCTCACCTGCCATTCTTAGTTCCGAGTTCCAGGATATCCAAGCAGATGGATGTTTGGGTGGCGGGACAACCCAAGAAGCTAGAATTGTTGACAGGATAAACAGACGCATCTTGGCAATGCTTTAAATCATATCAATTCTTTGTGTCCTTTACACAATGCTTTAATTCACTTGCTATACATTCATTCACATTTCCTTTACTTAGTGTACAAAATTGTTTTGAGCGTATCAGCTGCTGCTTTTTCAACTCATGACACGAAGGCACTTCACTTCTCCTCCTCCTCCTCCTCTTCCTTCTGACACCAGGAGAGTGAGATGATCTATCCATGACAAGGAACTGGATGACAATCTCAGCAAGATCTCGGACAATTACACTGAACATTGAGAGGACATTTCCAAATCTGACTATAAGCCACTTCAACCACCATCCAGGAATGCGGTGGGCAAGCGGCTGTCGAATGATTCCTTCACATCAACACTTCGAAATCATGTCATGGCAACCTAGTTAACTCCTAAGTCGACACTACCCCTACATCCTGCTTGTCGGGAGGTCAATATTGTCTTGGAGCAGGAGGATGCAGGGGAGCCTGCACCACTGGTATCCAAGATGGAATTAGATGAAGCATTTACGCGATTGAATTCACCAACTGATGTGTATCTTTACTAGAGGAAGGGTTCAAACAAAGCTGGTGAGCAATTGGTTCCATGGAATGCTGGAAATGTGTGGCGATGTGAGCCCTCTGTTGACATCGTAATAGCACTCATCTTCTGGGCAGAATACAATGCCCAGACAGCGTTTGCAGGCGTTCCGGCAATGGTCATGGCATGTGTGATGCCTATAGCTTTGAATTATGCTATGTTTGTGAGTCCCTTTACCACCAATGCGGTGAAGACCACCCAGATTCGTAGTTGGTGGTATGAGTAAATTACCAGGATTGATCCTGCCCAGAGAAACACAGACCCTCCACATGCATACATTTCAAGGGTAAATACATCATCAGAAGGATTGTTTTCATTGCCAATATTGTTCATCAGGCTCTCCTGAAGATTACTTGCTCCCATGCCACAATGGTATACCACTGCAAGACCTCAATTGACACAAAGTAAGAATTGCAAACAAAGTAGCCTACAGAGATCTGGAAAAAGGTAGCCTGGCTATCGGCCAAGTTCAGGTTTCCATGACCCACTAACGTTTGTGAGGAGGTTCAAAGTTCCAGTCTTGTTCGATTGTTGTCTTGACAATCAATCTAGGAGTGCAAGTTTCAATTTGCAGCAACTCAAATTGTGGATCTGATTTACCTGACATACTTCTATGGCATATGACAAATGGGAATGACAGAGAGATCATTGATTGAAAATATCAACCGGATATTCATTGCCCTCACCATCACAGCCTTCCACCATTGTCTGTCGGCCTGGCAAACAGCTGAGTTTAGGGTCCTGCCAGAGTTTGGTCAAGCAGGTGGAGTACAACATAAGTGTGACACAAGAAAGATTCATCGCGCAGTTACTAATGTATGCACTGATGGATTTGGTCGCCCCGACACAAATTTTTGTTCTTCCTCACCAGAGGTACAAGGCAAAATGACAGACAATATCTCCAGCATGATTCACCGAAGGATCCACTCAACTGGTACGGACCCAGCAATGACACAACCTCACAATGATCAGAGCACCTTTGATGAGAACTTCCTGGATGACATCCCGGAGGAGCTGATAGAGCGGCCTGACACTTCTTTTAATCGTCTCAGCAGCCTTGATCCGACTGCTGCTGCGAGTATGTGATTTTCCGCTGTTCTGCCTATGGGAGGGTCTGCCATCGCTAGCAGCAGCCAGCCTGTCCCCTGCAGCAACAGCAACAGCCAAGACATCGCCAACATCACCAACATCAACAGAGTTGTGAATATGGGATTTGTCGATGGAAGTGCGATTCTAGAGAATGTGATGTCCCATGCAGGTCAGGAATGGTGTCACTGATTGGATGTAGGATGTCGTTTGTGTGCTACTTTATTGTCGGCTTCATCAATATATCATAATGGTAGTAAATGTAATACAAGTGGTGGTTTACTGAAGTCGGATCTCAAATGCGAGGAATCACAATCGCAATGATACATAACCATCCCATGAGGGTTGAACAACTGTAAGGTACTGAACAATATTGTATCAACAAATTCCATATTGTGAACCACATCTGCGTGGTAACTATCATTGGTCAAATTAAGCCATGAGGGATCTTTAAAAACAAGAACTACATACAACATTAAAAATACAGAGCGAGTTCTGTCATCCTTGCACAGACAAATCGAATTGGGCACCATTAGAGTATGATGAGCGATGATTTTGATATTGTCTCAGGAAGTGGGAACTGTTCGAGAAGTGCTCGTTGTCACATTCCCAAACGTAGGTACACTGGTGGTGATGCTTGAAACCAGTATCGTGACATCCCAAAGAACAATCAGGAATGTTGAAGCGGTGCCATATTTCAGGGAATCCTCGATTCCAATTTTTTGAGTTTGTGGGTACAATAAACTAAATACATATAATGAAGGAAATTTAGTTTTTGCTGATGCACCAGCTCGCTAATTTAGGGCAAAGCTCCAGCTTTTCCTGGTATTTCCTCTAGGTTCAGGTGCACGAGAAAATTCTCAGGATATGACTTGAGTCTCATTATGATAGATGCAGCAATGCATATTTGCCAATTCTGTTTGCTAATAAAGACAGTCTAGGCAGTATTGTGTACCTGTATCAGAATATGAGACACAGCTCACTTATTCATGCCAAAGCCGCAGCTTTTGCCGGCATGTAATAGACATTCAGACACACTTCAGAATCCGCATCCCAGAGAGTCAGATGATCGGGACACACAGCACAAGGATTCATGGCATTAGGCATTGCGTTCACTGCCAGGTATTTCCTGCCATAGAATTGAAGTTCCGACATAACTGAGATCTGGAATCCAGTAGAGAATGAGGTTCTCAGATCAGAATGAAGCCAACTTTGACTAGCTGCGACTCATTTTGGGTGTATCATTCCAGCCCAGGCACGCCTCAAACGCAACAAATAAGCCACCAAAGTGTATGTACCCCAGTCTGAAGTGTACTTTATCTCTGCATTTGCTTCATTCTCACCATGTTTTCTTTGACTTAAATCACTGGATGTAGTCCACACAGATTGTCAACTGTTAAGACACTTCATGTTTATTTGAAGGTGACTCATCCAGCATGGCCTATGCTGATAAATTTATCTTTGCTTGATCAGTAAGTGAAGGCCGCTACTGAAATGCCTTGAACTGTTGTCAGCTCTATATCAACTGTCTGTTGGAGGAAGTTAGGCACTGCAAACCAACCCATAAACCCACAGCCCGGGCCAATTAGTAATGTCACTAAACCCAATATAGACTAAGTAGTATGTTTGGACCTATGCTTCAAAATCTGAAAATACCTTCTGCAAGTCTGGGCTCTGTCAAAAGAGCAGCAGTTTGGATGCAAGAATCTCTAATGACATATTCTGCTCATCGACTACAGATGGCCAGCAACTCCCACTCACCTATGGACCGCACTTACTCAATGAGGCGTAAGATCTCAATGGTTTCAGTGCAGACTTAACTGGACTCTGACTTAATGTATATTTGGGCTGCCAACACTTGTAGCTGAAATGGTTGATGTGAACTGATTTCCATCAAGAGGGAGTTCAAACAGAGAGAATCTTGAGAGCTCAAGTTAAGAAGAGATAGCTTTGAAGAGTGCAAATTGACTGTCTGAGTCAGGCAATCCCCCTATCCCCAGCCAATAAATCCAACCATAAACATTTAACACCTTGGAGCACCTCAATCACTCAGAACTTCTATGCAAACATTTCCCTGGCTGCTGTGAGATGACGCCTCCCAATACATTCATTCCTCATTCCACTGTGAGATGACATCTCCCTATATATTGATTTCTCTGCCCCCAGCGAGATGACATCTCACTATGCATTCAGTCCTCTGCCCGCCGTGAGATGACATCTCACTCTGCATCCATTCGATTGTATGTAACTTTCAGTCCCATTATTTATTATTCATCAACTTTGTAGTTGTGAGCCTCATATGGAATATATAATTTAACATTGTGCAATTTACTCAGTATTAGGCGTAAAATCTGAATGTGAGTGAGTATTGTTGACCCATTTGTTAGCAATCTTGGCATTGATGAGGGCTCATTCAATAAGATTACCCCTGCATCATCCATTGTACCTTAGCATTCTTTCTCTACATCTATATCTCAACTTTGTGTACCAACTGCTCATCCTTCTCCAGCATCTGCAATAATGTTGTTAAGGTTATTCTGCAGATCGGGCCCAGAGGAACGCATGAAATGGAAATTATGCTTACAATGTTGCCTTATCAACTGTGAGTGTTGCTGCAGCATCCGAATGGAATCGATTATCTTGAAAATTTGTTTGTCCTTCTGGCCGCTATACCGCACGTGGAGATTCATATTACTCCTCAATCAAAACCAAACTCAGTATGAACTCTTGCAACTCAGCTGTCACCCTCGTGCACATTCTCACTGCTGCAACAATTCTCAGCCAGGCTGTTTTGTCAAATGCTCGAACTTTCATGCATAACAACTACATTGAGAGGAGTGATATGCAGAGGCACATGTTCTCATTCCGGTTCTCAATGGTCCATTTGGCTAGCACCAAGGGTTAGTTAATCATACAAATCTTGTTAATGTCGCGAGTTATCTTCTGGTGCATCTGGTTTATTTGCCTATGTTGCAGGTGCTTCTGGTTCTACTCAATGTGCATTGGCTTAAACTGACCTCCATTTCTTCCATCCATACATGGTAGCGTTGATTGGAGTTTTAACATTCGGCATTGGGAATCTATCTGGATTGCAGCAACAGACTGCCATTCTCGATAGAAATATACACAATTGAGGTCTTGACTCCTGAACCTTTTCAAGGCGTGCCTCAAATTGCATCCTCCTCGACTATATGCAATATTGTGCCCCATTTTTCCCATCATTCCATTGTATTTAATTCTATATTTAAAGCTTATACAGTTGTCTCCTATACTCCCCCAACTTTCTATCTTCATCTCGGCAAACGCAACTTACCCCCAGCCACATGAGGAATCACTTTTCACCAAAAAATCAAGAACCACACCTTGAGAGACCGCTTGAATTCAAGAAAGCTGCCAATCATCATGACCCATCAAATGTTTGCTTTCCAACCACCTGCCTTTGTGCTTTATACTGTGGATGACTAAAGTTCACAATGTCATTTGTGATGCAGGATAACCATACCGATTAGAAAATCACTGATAAAGAGAGTCATAACACAGGTGAGTCCACCTTATGATCTGACATCAAAGAAGACAAGGTGGATCACCAACATGAGGTCTTACTATTAGGCCAGGTGTGCCATGGCAAGTCATTACTCACTATAAGGGTTCTACTGCCAGAGAAACAGAGCCATGCCAATACTGTCATTGCTTGCCCTCTACTTCCAAATTTCCAAAATCCAGCTTGGGAAATGGCACCACCACTGCTCAAATGCCAAAAGTCAACTCTCTGCAACAAATTATCTGCATCTGACTGTGCGCCATCAGTCCAGGTGCTGCCACCGCCCAAGTCCAGTGGGTATCAGAATGTCCCACAACCCAAGGCCAGTGGAGATCAGAATGTTCCCCAACACCAAAAGGCAACTTTTGAGGAAGCAAAAAGATTCATGGATGCAATCGTATTCACAAAGACTCCTTGCCAATATATCCTGGTGACATGTACTCAATGGTTGAAGAAGCTTGGGAACTAGCTAATCAAGCTCAAAATTGTCAGTAGGCATTAGCAGGTGCTCCTGTAAATACACCATCTGTGTGTCAATTGCCTGGTGGTCCATCTTTCAAAATAGATCTGCTAACACAAGAAGCTGTAAGTCTCAAATTGTCTTCAATGCTCCTCACGCAAACTTACAATATAGACTGCACCACAAAAAATTCACAGTTGAATCTGAAGATTGGTGCCATTCGAGGATGATTTGCAGATGTGCTAGGTCGAACTGTTGTCTGTAGTTCCCAGTTTGATTTAGATTCTGGGACTGAGCTTCAGATCCAGATCAAAGAGCTCCTATTTGATGATGCTTGGCTCTCTCAGGTCATGGATGATAAGAAATCACAGTTCACCCAAATTGATGTGCTTGATCGCATTGGCGATCAACTTTTCTGCACCACCGATAACTTGGGGTGGCAACTTACTACATCCCACTATTTTCCACTTCTCGCTCTGCAGACTTTGGCGCTGGCTGCTGCAACTATTCATTGTGCGCTGTCTGAATATGCCAGATGAAAGAAGGCCACTCAAATACTGTCGCAAGATGCATATTGAGGTACATTTTGCATATCCCCGGCATTGAATATTACTCTGCAAACCTCTGCACTTATCAATGACACAATTGTGGGCTGCTGTATACCCACCCTGTGGCATACCTCAACTAGGATAGGTGCTACTCAATCCCCATTGGCACTCCTCAGCCATGATTGATGCTCGTCTATTTCAATGTGCACTGAATTCATCCTCTTTGAGCACATCTCTGCTGGGATAGGCATTCATTGATCCCCTTTGTCTGCAGTAGCACTCCTCTATGTCATTCCGTGCTGTATACACACCCCTATTCTGTGCACCTCAGACACGGATGGGAGCACCTCTTTCCCCACCAGTGCAGCTGAGTCTGGATATTCACTTCTATATTTCTTTCCATGCTCCTTTTGCCTCCCTTTTCAGTACTTCTCTGCTGGGATAGCACTCTCAATCCTCCTCTGTGCTCCTCAGCCTGAATTGACCCTCCTCTATTTCCAACTGCACTCCATACCCCCCATTTCGGTACTCCTCCGCTGGTAAGGGCTCTCCTCTATCCCCTTCATCGCTCCAAAGCCTAGATTTGGCACTATTCTTTTTCATTTTGCACTCCTCCAACACCATCTGTGTACTCCTCTTTTCCACAAAGCACTCCCCATCTAGCGCTCCTCTTTTCCTGGTAGTTGCTCCCCTGTTTCATCCAAATATCTCATATTCCATTTCTAATCCTCATTTTCATTCGTAGCAAGCTAACATCTCATTACACCTTTGTTAGATATCCCAAATGGAGCCAAATGACATTGCAATGTGATTTCATCCACTTGCAAGGTACAAATTATTGGCAATTACAAGGAGCACCCCCAGCTTCTGTGAGCCGTTGATGAATTGTATGTTCCTGCTTGAGTTGGCCCTGATGAGTTGGGAGTAGTAGTGGATGACATTGACACCATTTTGGATGAATATTATTCCATCACTTAGTAGGGTTATTGTTTCCATGTCCCTGCATTTATGTTTAAATTACTTACCTTTTTCTTTGGTTTCTTAATATAGCAACGCAAAAAAGAGAATGTTGAAGACTATGATAGCTAGTATAACTCAGAGGTGATAATGAACAATAATTCATTGATCATATTGGCCGTGAAGTGAAAATGATTGCTCATGTACATCCGGCCATTCTCACACACCACTTGCAGTCATCCTATTGAATATTCATATGTACATAGGTATCCCTTAGTGTTTATTTGGGATCGCCACGTTGGATTGCCAACACTCCCAGGTGCACCCCATGTTCTCTCTGGCACTGCAACATATGCCCAAACTTATGTCATGCACTCCTATGGTACATCTGAACCAGTTATCCAAGATCCCAGGTACCTGGATGGGGGCCAGGCGGAATGCCCTCCTACATTCCGATTTTCTCCTGAAATTGATCCTTCAAAGTTTACACTCCATATCCTCTTAGATACTCCTTGACGCTTCCCACTACTAAAACAAAATTTGCTGCTGTAGGTGCACAAAGCATGTTAAACTGTAAAGTATGCTCGCTGTAGTTCATTCAATCTGTGGAAGGGGGATACTCTATATATACCTGCGAGGGTATTTTGTACCAATTCCTTCTTCATGCGGTCTGTATTTAGTTACCAATTGGCCTAGTATGCACTTCTCATATCTCTATACAACCTCTTCGCATCTTGCTCGCCACTGTCCCCATTTCTACTTGGCTTTTCAATGTATCTTGCTTGGTGTTCCTGCTCACAGTGGTACATTTTCTCCCTAACCCGGTGATTGTCATTGCCTCTCTGATCTCAAGGTTACTAGAGGGTTATGAGAGAATGATAAGAATGTTTAGTGCAATGAGGGTGCAACTCAGCCAATAGTAATATCTATTTCATCACCATCCTGCAAATCCACTCAGTTGGGTAGTGTTGATATACTCACTCCATCTATCAACTGGACTCGACTGAGTCACCTTAGTACCTGCAACTCTGTTGATAACAGTCCATGCAATCGATTTCCTTGTTTCCCCCCTCTTCTGGCCCATCATTTGCATGATGGATTGGATGGATGGTCTGCCTGCACTGGATGTTCCATACTCGATATTTCTACTAACTTCTTATACACCACCTTATCCTCCACCCATACCCATCATCATTTCTCCCTGTCTTTGCACTGAATTAAACACATTCATCTTCCTTCTGTATATTTCTTGCCTGCTACTACCTTCACCTCAAATGACTCAAACTTCTCCAATACCTTCTCATGTTGAATGCTATCCATATAAAATACTGAAGCACTGTGTATACCTTCATTGTGAGTGAAGATCTTCTTGAGTTGACTACCATGTATCCAGCTCATGAACTCTGCTCCATCTAGCTCTGCCAGACGATAAGTCTCCACACCGGGAAAAATGACCTTACGCGACGCGTAACTCATAGAGAAGCTGTTTTGGGGGATAGTAATTCATAGCATATTTGACGCGTGGCACTATGAGGTCCTATGGGCCTACGCATTGACTACATTACTATGATACACATGCACTGGATACTATACATTACACTGCATACAACAAACTTGGAAGCAAGCTGCCAGATGCAATTCGTTGCATGCTGCCATGTACGCTCTGAAGGACACTCCTGATTGCACACGATTGCACACTGCCAGCCTTCTTGACTGTACGCTCCCAATTGCTTACAATGGCGCACACCCAGCCTGCTCGACTTATACTCGGAAGTCAGCTCTCAAGACTCTCCCAAGTTCCGTCTGACTACGCTCCCAAGTACATGCCTGGGCATGCTCTCCAGGACGCTCCTAATTACACTCAATGGCACACTCCCAGCCTGCCTGACTGTACGCTCCCAAGTAATCTCTCAAGACGCTCTCAAGCATACTCCCAAGCACGCTCTCATATACTCTCCTAATTGCACTCGATGACACACTCCTAGCCTGCTTGACTATACGCTCCCAAGTAAACTCTCAAGATGCTCCTAAATACACTCCGAGTACGCTCCCAAGTACACCTCCAAGTACGTTCTCAAGTCCGCGCCCGGGCATGCTCTCAAGGACGCTCCCAATTGCACTCGATGGCACGCTCCCAAGCAAGCTCTTAAGACACTCCCAAGCACACTCCCGAGCATGCTCTCAAGTACACTCCCAATTTGACTCGATGACACACTCCCAGCCTGCTTGACTGTATGCTTCCAAGTAAGCTCTCAAGATGCTCCCAAGTACACTCCGAGTATGCTCCCACATACACCGCCAAGTATGTTCTCAAGTACACTTCCGAGGACGATCTCAAGGACGCTCCTAATTGCACTCGATGGCGCACTCCTAGCCTGCTTGACTGTACGCTCCCAAGTAAGCTCCCAAGACGCTCTCAAGCACACTCCCAAGCATGCTCCCAAGTAGACTCCCAAGAGGCAAGTCACTCCCACACTCACTGGACTATATGGTCACATGTATGCTCCTGGGTGCCTGATCCAGAGACTTGATGAGTTGCAGGGGCCAGGCACCGGAAGCCGGGTGAGAGGTGGTGGGTGGCGGGTGGCAGGTCGCGGGTAGCGGGTGGGGGTGGCCGAAATCATGACATCGGATGATATAATAGTCTGAACCATATTTTTAGCAAGGCCACCATGACGAGATCTCATGATGCCTCATTGTCATGGTGTTGACAATTGCAGCCGTAGATTCTGCAGGAAAGGTAGACAATTGGATTTCGGGGAGAGCAGATCTCCGACTCAGATCTTCCAGCGGAATCCACTTCCGGCTTCCAACTGATTGTGGGTGTATGTGTGTGTATTTGGTTTGGGGTTGATATTGATAATGGCAATGGTGATGATGGCAATGGTGATGATGGCAATGGTGATGATGGCAATGGTGATCGTGTTGGTGATGGCGATCATAGTACTAGAAGCACTTAGACAAGTAGGTTGGCTACATCAACGTTAGCATCAAAGCTTCCATAGACTTAGAGCCTTCTATTAGCCAAAGCTTCTACAAACTCTGAGTTTGCCATTAGCCAAAAGCTTCCCGCGGAAAACACTACTCCTCCCGAAGTGCAGCTCTCTCAAGCAGGATATCAAGCAGGCTTTCAAGCAGGCTATAGCGCAGGCTTTCGATCCTCAGCGGGCTCTCATGTGGACCCGCAGTGATAGTGTGTATAGTACCAGTACAACACCGAACACTGCAGGCAGTAAAGACAGCTATAGGTCCATCTCTGGCCGGCAGCCATATATACTTCTATAGGCCCCCGCGCACATCTCTATGAATGCACTATAGATGACTATACGCTGTGTGTCGTGCAGGGGTCGACGGGAAGCTTGCTATGAGCAGTGCGTGTGCGCCTAGCGCAGCCTATAGTCGGTTTGCACTTTTGCCAATGCAAGCCCGGCGTAATATCTGTGATGTGGTACGGCCCTCGCCACCTAGCATCCAGTCTGGTGCCATGAGACTGCTCTATCTTGAATTTGTGCATGAGAGCTAAATCATCAATTTGGAGGTCTTCTGCTGAGAGGTTAGCTGCTTGGTCAAAGTAACAATTTTGTCATGTCTCCACTCCTTTTGGTTTTGAATTACCACATGGATATCTTCTTGCTGTGATTCCAGCTGCCTTGCTTTAGTAGGTAGCAGTGACACTATATCATTGATTGCTTGAATACAGTTGGCAGTATTCCATGTTGAGCTCTCCAGTTCTATTGGATGTACTGCATCTTGATCAAACATCTGGTGGAAGGGTTAATATCTGGTTGAAAATCCAACTGTGATTCTGTTGGCCCAGAGAACTGCTGTGAGGTGATCAATCCACATCTCTTTCAGTTTGTCATAGCAGGTCATGAGGTAAGATAGGGAATTTGCAATCTGCATCAGCAAAAAGCTAAATTGGTTTCCAAACATGGACCCCACATACTGTTCCTCCTCTGCATTATCCACAAATAATTCAAGTAACTTGTTTCCATTCTTCCACCATGATTCAAAGCGTTCAATGATGTCATCAATTCATCACAACATTTCAAAATGTTGTTGAGTCATTCAAGTTAATTTACTGCACTTGTTTCACATTGGACCACTGGATTTGAATTGTTTCAACGGTTTTTAGAACTGTCCCATTGATTTCAAGAATATTCTTAACTATTTGATCCCTTGAGACATCGATTATACACAAGTTTGCACCACACCCATAACAAAATTAAGACTCCCAGAGTAAAAACACATCACATTTCTATATATTACTGCAACAATTACTTCAAGCATCGAATTGAATAATCTAAATGTCTAAAAAATTGAAAGCATTTAAGACAATTGTGTTCCTTAAGTACCACCATGTGCTATCTGGCTGCGTCGTCTGTGGATGAAGGTGTACAGCCCTTTGGATCACGTGTAGAGGGACGATATCAGTGCTTCTGACCCTGAAATCTGGCTTACAATAGTAGCTTCCATTGTGGAAGGGCAACATTGGAGGTTGATGTCGTGCCATGACAATCACCATACCAGTGGTCTGACGTAACGGCCCTATTGCAAACGTCTGAACCAAGGCCTCAAGGCATTTAACGTATGATTTAGCATGCTCGATGACAAAAAGGAACTTCAGACATGAGGAAATACGTCCAGCAGTCAACTCACAGTGGCTATCCGGACTTGTCCCCATCCAAAGAAGCATTTTATCATTTCTTGATGGCTTCTGCATTCTCCACCTTGTGAACTCAGTGCAACAAGCCATGTGAACTGCCTGCTTGTCGCATTGGAAACACGTCTCCAGAATTGCTACTGCATTGTACCGAATGTATTTTGCAATGTTGCAATGACAGAATTCCTCATCATGATTGATGTAGTCTGTGAAATCATCACATCTCTTGAAAAACCAAGCAATGTGATTCTGTAGCTACCCATTTGGCATTGGACACCACTCGGCCAAGTCATTGAGGGTCTTGACTTCTAGTCGCAAGTTTTTCATCATTTGTTTGACAGGCACTTTGGTTGGAGTAATTTCATTATTGCGATGTTGTTCTATAGTATTTGTATTCAGCTCTCGATACTGAAACACCTCCTTTTGGGTTTACATTGGCAGAATCTGGAAGGCGGCCTGATGACATTTCAATTATCAGTATGCTTGTTTAAGATCGATCATCGCGCATTCCAGGAGCTCAAAGCTTGTATTTGGGAGTTTGCCAACCCGGCGAATATTGCCAGAGAAGAGGTTCAGCAAATACATCTTCACAAAGTTGATATCCAATAGGTCAACAAGATGATGTGCAATTTCTGACCGAATCTGGGTTTAATCTTCATAAATGCAACAACACTTTGCAGCCACCGAAAGAGTTTTCCAAGCATGGTCACTCTCCTGTTCTTCCTGGTTGTTCAAAGTTTGAAGCATTTTCCAGGCTTCCAGGACGTTGTTTGTAGATGTACTGGCGTGGAATCGACTGGTAACATCCTTGTGACAATGAAACTGCAGCATATCCTTCTCCATGTACTCGATTGTGGATTCAGTTTGCTACCAGTACTGTGTCATAACGTGAAAATACACTCCATTGTCAACGAACAACGGGTCATCTAAAAAGGGAATCATTTGGCTTGCCGAAGGGTTTGAAAGAGTTACCACAAAATCGTGAACAATCACACGCTCAAGTACTATTATCTCCTTAACGCTCAATTACATCACCTGGCTATGTGGCTTGTTGAATTGTGTGAAGCCAAGATATGTAGCCATCATTGCCCAGTGCTGGTTGAATTTGTCAATCCTGGAATGTTGTTTGAGGAAGGGCATTACCCAGTCCATCAAATGATTAAGCATACAATGGTAGATGGTATGACAATTGTCCAGTACGATAATATTCACCTGGGAGATGCATTTCACATTCCACAAAATGCCTTTGAGGTTCTAACTGCTCGATCTTCCAGATATTGTCCTGCTTTCCGTCTCTCCATCTAATCTCCCTGAGTTGCAAGTATCATCATTTGGAAGTATAGCCAATAGTCTCTGAATTGCCATGACGATGAAATCCCATCTACAAAGAACAATTTTGGTTCATCACACACCGGGCAATGGGGCTGCATGACAAAGTGCAACTGGATGGTTTCGAAGCAGTCAGCCATCCTTGCACAGATGATCGGATGACATTGCTGCATCCAACTTTCCGCCCAGGGCATGCGCTTGGCAGTGTTGAAACCTATTTGAGAGGATGAAAATCAGCTCGAAGACATTCCTTATTACCTCCCAATTATGGATTTGGTGTTCTGTTATGTCAGGTGTTTCTCCATGTCCTTTGCAGTGATGTTTCGGAGGAACAGGAAGAAGGGCAAGATGGATGCTTGCATGATTCAAAGGCTTTGATCTAATTGTTGAGTTGTTGTTTCTGAGAGTGAAATATACTGGTCATTCCTTGTTGTCACCCGAATATTGTGTACGATGAATCTGGTCTAAACTGCCGAATAAGGGGACAGTTGTAGCTCCAAGCAGCCCCCATAGCTATTGAAGTGGTTAAAATCATCATAGCTATGCTGAAATTCAACTAACGAACCTGTTCATTCCACCACCAGTAACTTGATTTCACCTCTGGGTAGATATGTTCCTCAGCATCATTAAATTCCATTGCTAGAGCATACAACATATGTTCCCGGAATGCAGACTGCTGAATGAGAAACTGAATCCGTTCGAAAAAATTGCAACAGAAACAACCTGTGTAATCATTATCGCAAAGGTTGTTTGGATCCGTCAAACTATTGTAACACAATTTGCCACATTTCCCAGATTCGATCAACATCGCATAGGACATTTCGTTCAACCTTTTGAATTAAGTGTGGGACGAAGTGAAGTTGCTGACAGTAGCCGCTGTAGGGTTCCTGAAATGCTCGCTGACAGCAGCTTGGCTCATGTTGTACTTGATGCACCAGTCGAGTAAGAATTACTCCGTCTTGCAAGGACACAGTGAGCATAGATCCATTGCAGCATCGAATATATCAAAATACTCGGTACCAATAGGCTTGCTGGCTAGAATCGTATCCAAGTGTCAAATACCATTAATACGGATCTGAACTGGAGGTTGTGCTGGATCGCATCACGCATTGTCACTGTCAGCTTCTGTATTGCTGGAATAATCATCAGAAGAGATAACAAAATCGTCGCAATCGGTGTGTGAACAATTGGAAGTAGAACACTCTCTTGCGCGATCACCAAACCATCTGGCAGTTGTTCGGCTCATACATATACTATCCTTTCCTAGTGGTGGCGATGGAGGTGAGTGATGAAAGCACCAATGTAGGAGTATATCTTTGAGCAATAAAAACACTGTTGACAAATATCCATGTTTCATTAGCAAAATGAACTGTCACCACAACATTAAGAAGCCTCTTGATGGGTTTTTAGCTCCTCATACCATTGCATGGTGGTTGGTCCATGGAAAAAGCTACACCTTGATGAAGGTTTGTTCCAAAAAGTGGTCCTACCACTCTCGTAGGATTTCTCTCAACCTCCTTCACACTGTTGCCAAGTGTTCAATCACTCTCCCACCTTCAGCATCACATGGATCGTGAAAAGTATACCGCATCTACATTCAGCCTGCTTCCGTGATTGATTTGCACCCTTGCAACAATTTTGTACACCCATTTCCTGGTTTATGGTTGTCACATTGTGTTACGTTCATACCATACTTGAATCATGAATTCTCCTCAGATGCAGACCCTGCGACATCATTGCAGGGTTCAAGAACTCGACCAATAACCAACAAGTGAGATATGACTGCAGAGCTTGCTTTTTGTTGGCTTTGTGATGAATTGAAGCATTCAGTCGATGAGTCAGGGCAATTAGATGATGATAAGCGAATTGTTTCCCAGCTGAATAGCAGCCAAGATGATGTCGCTGGATCAAGAAACCACTCCAAGCCCCACATATATATTCACAGTGCCCACCCAGCTTACTTTCAATCTCCATACCCTTCGAGACGCCCTACTCACCACTGCAACTGCATCGCATCACTCATCACAATGAATTCAATACTCCCGATGCTTGTGTAGAGTAGTGAGCATTCAATATCCACCACTCAATCATTCACCATGGTTGAGAATGTCAAATTTGTTGTGATGCCTTCCGGTTGTTGAAATCGATCATTGCAGATGGTAATTCAATCCAGATGCCAAGTCAACATGTCCGCCTCTAGGCTGGGAATGCAGGTATTGGAGTGAGCCAATAGCCAGCAGAAACCATGAGGATGTGGTAAGAGAAGGGTGGCTCGACAACAGAATGGAATGATAACCAATCAAGGGAGCACGTCTGGGAGATTGCCCAATCCCGCACGATAAGAAACAGGGTCGGACCCAGTCTCGAGCAATGGGATTTCATAATCGATGGTTGCACTACTCAAATCAGTGATCTGGCATCTGAAAGGCCACTTTGGAAAAGGTAAATGGCCAATGAGACGGTCCTGGATGGTCAGGAACTCAAGGTAGCACTTGAGCAGTTCGCAGAGGTTCGCATATGCTCAAGGAAGAATGGGATACATGAAACCACCACTGAGAAGAGGAAATTGAGTCATGTTGATATGTATTTCATCGCCCAGATGGTTCTTGTTCACATCATGATGATGTGCAGATACCGAGGACGGCTAGGAAGAAAACTCGGGTCACATGTCTTCACTGATAAATGTTCATTACAACACCTCAACCAATATCCTTGTTGAGCCATTTAACATTACCATCGCTCATGTCCATCCTGAGCTTGCTGCGATGAGGGCGGCTGAAATGAATACTCAGCCACTCCCATGGCACTGGCCTTGGGATGATGAATCGATATTTCTGATTCATACATTGATCATCAATATTGCCATGATGTCAATCGTGAATGCTGCAGTCGCCAGTCTGCCACACCCCAGCCAGGAAATCCAAGAGCTTTGGGGCTGCCGGGAGGCACCCGATGGATCTGGCGGTCCACATGCCAGTAGTGTCACCCCAATCTTCAACAATATTTCTGCTGCCAGATGGGTACAGGCGGCAATGTAACCAAACAACCCAACAATTATTTGTGTCATTTATCCTGGCCAATAAACCAGCAGCACATCAGCCACCAGACACCTATGCGTTGTGTCTGCCGCAACCTACCTCCAAATGACAACCGCCCACCTCCAGCCGAGGATGTGATCAATGATATCGGGGAGGAATCGGTTGATGATGCCGAGATGCATTGTCCAAATCCAAGAATCTTCCGTATGAAGAAAACAGGCTTCCCAAGGTTCAGAACGCTGTGTCAATGGTGAATTATCGGGCAGCAGCGATCCCTCAAAGTCATCCGATAATGTGCTCTTCGTCTTTTTGCTGATTTCGAGCAAAGTGCCAATGCTGATGAGGATATTTCTTGGCTACCCCAGCATGATCACGTTGTGAATTCTCCCACTGCAGGCTCTTTGGCCAATAGGAAGTGTATAAGCAGCCCCCAAGCTGCTGATTAGTCGTTGTGAGGATGTAATGCACTTCCTGGACGGTTGATCTTCGATCTGGGTTGTGGGAAGGTATTTTTCTGATACTTCGGAGGGAGGACGGATGGGTGATATTTTTTACTTTGTTGGTGAGGTTTTGGGTGTCCATTTGGCATTTTGTTTATGTTATTGTTACATCAGTCTATTCATGGATAAAGGGCTGTGTCAAGAGTTCACGATGTTGGGATTAATCATTCAGACGCTTGTTTTTGGGCAATCCACAATGGCAGCAATAAGAGTCCGTGTATGGCTATTATGTATCGCGTAGTTCGGTAACATGCCCCAGCGGAAGAGTGTCCCAATGATTAGTTGAATGCCAAAACTTTCTACCTCATTGCGATAATGATTTTCATCGAAATAAGGCAATCAACTACCCTCCAGCATGCGGATCACTGGCCATTGATACATTCGAGTTCCGGTGCATCCAGGGAGTTGTAATTGTGGGTGGTGGGACAAGCCCAGATGCCAGTATCGTCGACAGGATGGAATGATCCATCTCGACAATGCTTTTAATTATATCAACGTTTTCTTTTCTATACACAATGCTTCAATTCATTTACCATAGGTTAATTTATATTTCCTTTAGTGACTCCTTTAATTGTTTCACACTTATCACTTGCCACATTATTAAACCATGACACAAAGGTGCAGCACTTCTCCACCTCCTCCTTCTCTGTCCAGCACTTGAAAAAAGAGGCAATCTAACCTCTACGAGGATCTCAATGATGATCAAAGCACTATACTGGATGACTACAATGCTTGTTGAGATGACAGTTCCAAATTCGATAGCGAGTTGCTTTCGTGACCATCTAGGAACCCAATGGGCAAGTGGCCATCAAAAGATTTGATCACATCTACACTTGGAATGAGAGTCAGTGCAACTCAATGTACTTCTACTTTGGTGCCACCCCCAAATCCTGAGCATCGGGAGGTCTGTCTTGTTTCAGAGGAGGAGTATGAACGACAGCCTGCCCCACTGGCAGCCAAGAAGATATTACATTATGTGTTTAAACTGTGGAATTCACCCGCTAATGAAGATATTTACTACAGTATGGATTCCAATGAAGCTGGTAAGCAATTGATTGCGTGGAAAGCTGAAAATCTGGGGCAATATGAGCCCCAGGGTGACGATGTGACAAACTTCATTGTTGGTGCAGAATACGACGCCCAGACAACTCTCCTGGGCGTTCTGTCAATGGTCATGGCACATGTAACGCCTATAGGCATCAATTACGTGTGGTTTGTGAATCCCTTTGCCATCAATGCAGTGAAGACCACCCTGATTCATAGTTGGTGGTATGAGGACATTGCCAGGTTTAATCCATCCCAGAGAAAATCAGACGTGCCATATGCCAACATTTCAGAGGTAAATCAATCATCTCAACGAGTGTTTTCATCGCTGACATTGTGCATCAAGCTCTCGCAATAATCAGTTGCTCTAAGGTGGCAATCATATACCGCTGCGAGACTTCAATCGAGTCAGTTTATACATTTCAAACAAACTTGCCTACAGAGATCTGGAAAATGGTTGCCAGGCTATTAGACAGGGACAGGTTCACATGCCCCACAAACGTTCGTGAGGTAAGTTCAAAGTTCCCTTCTTGTTTAAGCATTGTCTTGATGTTCAATGTTGGAGTGCAAGTTTCGATTTGCAGCAACTTAACTTGTGGATCTTATTCACAGAATATACTTCTATGGCATACAACAAATCGGAATGAAAGATGAATCAGTCATAGCTAAATGCAACCTCACATTCATCGCCCTCACTACGATGGCCATCACCCATAATCTGTGGGCCTGGATAACAGTCAAGTTTGGGATCTCACCAGAGTTTGGTCCAGGAGGAGGAGGACAACTTGAGTGCAATACAAGAAACATTAGTCATGCTGTTAATAATCCATTCACAAATGGATTTCATCATCTTGATGCCAATTTCCATTTTTCCTCTCCACTGGTTCACTCCGAAGCGATAGACAATATCCTCCGCATAATTCTCTGAAGCATCCGCTCAACTGGTACAGACCGAGCAATGGCACAACCTCACAATGATCAGGGCGGCTTTGATGAAGGCTGTCTTGATTCTGACCCGGCGGAGCTGAAAGAACAGCCCGACATATCATTCAATCATCTCAGCAGCTTGGTTGCTGCTCTTGACGCTTGCATGCGATTCTCGGCTGTTCTGCCTATGGGCAGGTTTGCTATCGCCAGCAGTGGCCAGGCTGTCCCGGGCAGCAACAGCAACGGCAACGACATCACCAACATTGCTAGTGATGAGAGTCCAGGATTCGTCGACGGAGGTACGATTGTAGAAGGTGTGATGTCACTTGGAGGGGAACTGTGTCAAAGATCAGATTTGGGATATCCTTTGTGTGCTATTTTATTCTAGGTTTTGTTGATATATCTTAATACTAGTAAATGTAATGGAACTGATGGTTTACTGCAGTCTGATTGCAAACGTGTCAAATCAAAATTGCAATGATGCATAACCCTCCCACGACAGTTTAACAACTGCGAGCTACTCAATCACCTTGTATCAACAAATTAAATAGGGTGAACCAGTTCTGCATAGTGTTAGCTACAGTTCCGGACCGTCGCTTCAGGTCGCAGTCCAGATCGGAACCAAACCTTCCCCAACCCTGCCGTCCAGGTTGTCAATATGCCGTAATCGACACTTTGCGTATGGTCCGATGGAAATATCCCATCCCATCCGAATTGGGCGGGTTGTCAACGGGTTGTCCAGCGGGTCTGTGTGTACATCCATATACTGCGCTGGATTTTGCTGTTTGATAACAGTATTTGATCAAATTCGCTAATTCAACAACCAATAATCACTGTTTGAATGCTTTGCAGGTTGGTATATCGATGACTTCAGAATCAATGTTTTTCCATTTGTGTTTTGTATTTTGGACTACGAAGGCGGTCAGTAGTTCTGTGATGATCAGAAATATCTGCACGGTGCCTTGAATACCAAATATACAAGAACAAAAATTGTTGACGTTCCGTTAACGCTCATTGTCCAGATGGGGTATCGAAGATATCGTCCACTGTGTTGGTTGATAAGACGCCATAACACGGTATATAAATGATTGCCACAATGTGACACTTGGATTACCAAACATGCAAGACCAAAAATCTTTGAGGCTCCAGTGACGCTGATTTTCAGAATGGGGCAGCGAGCATGCCACTGTTGCTTTTGCTCCTACAAGTGGCTAATACCTCATTTAAGGATGTCTTCAACCAATCGCCACTTAGCTGACCCAAGATGCAATGCTATATGTCATTGATGCTCCGTTGACGCTGATTTTCAGAATGGGACAATGATCTTTTCGCTTTCTCTTTTGCCTAAATAGGCTGACATTATATTCATTACTCCTAACCACTACCAGATAACTTTGTAATTACCAGAATTAAAAGACTACAAATTGTTAGAGCTCCGTTGACGCTCATCTCCATGATGGGGTGATGAAGATATCATGCATTGTTTTGCCCGAAAAGGCTGCCAATACATTGTATATGAATTATTACCACAAATCAACACTTACATAACACAAGATGCAAAGCCAGAAATTGTTGATGCTCGGTTGATGCTCATTTTTAGAATGGGACAGTGACTCTGTTGCTTGCTGTTGTGCCTATAAAGGCAGCCAATACATCAGTTACACTTAACAGCAACCAAATCACTTAACAAGTACCTTGCTTACAAGACCAAACATCGTTCATGCTCTGTTGACACTCGTTTTAATATATTGTCTGGTCAATATCTGCTGCCATCCATAATTGTATGAATAATTATTTTGACGTATTGGTTGACTTTCTGCCATAGTGAGACTCAGCCCTTTGGCAAAGCCGAGTCCAGTAATATTCTTGCATGGGTCTCTCTCATTCTACCAAAATTGACAAATATTGCTGAATGATTCATTTCACCCACTATACATCTGTTTATGAACAAATATCCACATGCGACTGCTCAATATTCAGACATAATATTACTCCATGTGAGAATCTCGGTCAGGCAACATATAGAACCTGGCGAAAAGATATTGACCGATTCTTTCCTACTTCTCTTGCTTCCCGTATTGCTTCTTGTTTCCATTTCAGTAACCGTCGTCAACCCCTTCGGAGCCTGGTTTGTTGACCTCCATGTTGGCCAAGTCAATCCGGGAACAATTGGTGTGGCACACATAACCAGGTGCTCTCGGCTTTCCAGATCTTCGATGCCATTGTCTAGCTCTGTATCGCTTTGATCATCTGCCTCCCTGTCATCTTCACTCAGATTTGGATTATCCAAGTCACCATTCCAGTCAAGCCAATTTTCAGTGTTGGAAATGCTTTCAGGTGCAGTATCCTCATCACTTTCGGCTGGATGACGGTCCATGGTTCGAATTTGGCGCACATTTAATATTTCAATTCGTCCTCCAGGGAGGTCCTTTGCAGAACAAGCAGGTGGCAAAGGTGATCTTTCCAACAATGTGAATGCAGCAGCACCATCATGTTGAAACAGTCGGCAGGATGCTTGGACAATCTCTGCCATATCCAAAATGTATCCTATGGCTGTCATATGCTTGTTATGAGCACGAGATTCCTTCCGTGTCGCACGTAGGTTTTCGCTGCCCTGCCACATCTCCATTCAGTTGTGGACCTTAGCCATTCTGTGCAATGTGCTTTCCTCCACCTCTTTTTTCAATTCCTAGTTGTTTTCAGTTTTCGCAGTATCCAATGCTGTGTAATCTCCCGGCAATATTCCATTATTCACTTCAGCAAACTGCCTTACTATCACTGTTTCTCCAAGGGTCTCACAGATGGTTTTGGACTGTCTCCAGCCGATAACGTATCGCCCAAGGGAAACACTGGCCTTCACTTAAACATCCTGTGATATGTTAGAGAATATGTCACGTGCCACATTGGACAGATTGGCGTACCTTGAGTGTGTGTCCTCTTGTTGATGCCACCAGTCGGTGAAATCTGGTAACCAAAATGTACTGCTAATCTCCATGGGGTAGAAGTGGTAATCATCTAGATTTCGATCAACTTGCCCCCAGTTCTTTCATGATTCAGGCTGTGAATTCAAATAGTTGTGGCTGTCAATGAATGTGCTGCACAATCGCTTCATCTGGTTGTCATTTCAGCCACGCTTTTAGCCGTTAAGTATTCTTCATCATTGCTGGACCAATCATATGGATCAAAAGAGGATTTACCAAATCCACAAGCCTTTGGAGTTGGGAAGCAATTGCTGCCCAGAACATTTTCGGGTTTAATGACAGACATTGGTAGATGTTTGGCACAGTATTTTTTCTCCACATACTTCAGCAAAGCCTCCTGGTATTGGGTAGTATAAGAAGTCTCATCCTCAGGATTCATATCCATCACCTTGTCCCACTTGGTAAATGATCACAACATCTGGAAACGATCAAGGATAAGTGCTGAAATGCGAAGCATACCGGCCGTTGGAGTTACTTCACGATAACATTTGGACAGCTTCGGTCATGCAAATTTCACGGCGTACTCTAAGTCTTCATTCCATCGAGTCTGCTTCTTAGTTAAAGCTCACATAATGCCATCCATATGCTGAAACATGTCAATGTAGACAGTGATGACGTGATGCAGAGTAACCTTATGCCATTTCAACATCCACAGGGTCCAGTATCGAAATGGCCTTAAAACTTCCAGGATGTTCTTCACGATGGTCCAGTCATCCTGTGTTGTGAAGAGTGGCTGGTAATCACTGTATTTTGGATACTTGACCCTCCTTCCGATGGATCCTGGTAATCAGGAGGCTCACCCAAGCAACTCCATTATTGAATTCGACCGTGTTGCCATATCCATAATGGGTGGTATTGTGATTCGTACTTTGGCTTGTTGACAGTCAATGAACTAGTTTCAATGAACAGGTGTCCACGTAATCAATACAGCAGGCATTCGGTGCTATATGAAGGTCAGTTTCAGGTCTTTCAAAATGACATGAAATACGTACTTTCTCAATTATCTTTGCTATACGTGGTCTCATAGCCAATACCTTGTTGTTTCTAGCATTGCCTTTCTTTTGCAGTCTTTGACTGTTCCCAATGTTTGTGCTGTGATTCTCTCCAAATTGCTGATCGCGCTCATGGGCTTCCCAAGACTTGGTCCAGACTTTTACACCGAGACTGCACATGAACCCACCCAGTGCAAGCTGATTGATGTGTGCCATGCATGGTATGTGGTTTCTCATTGCACGCCACTCGATTCCGGAGGCCTCAAGGGTTGATTGTAGTTCCTGAGTCATTGAGTGATTTGAAGAATCATGATTTAGTTGTAATTCGACATAGTTGGCGGTCGGTAATCTCAAAACGATCAACAACTTCGGTCACATGTGTGGCTAGCCTTGCTGCGGTATGTTGACACCTGACCTATCATTCTTAACTAGCTTTGGAAATGGGAAAATAAGTGGCTATCAACCTCATTCGAAGGAAGTTGCATTTCTCGCAGGGCCCGATTTCGGTCCATATAGAAAACTGCGACAGACAATATGGTATATCCGTTCGTTGCTGTCCTCCTGTCCAAAGCTAAGCGAACTTCATTTCTTGATGGCAATTGCTTCTCAATCGCATCCACTGTCGGTGAGAATTCCCTCGGGCAAATGATTCTAAGGGTGCTGGCGGACGGAAGCACAAGCGCCGTGCGTAATTCATAATTTGACCATCGTAGCTCTATGTGTATTATAATGTTCTATTGAACATTAGCCGAAACACATCTTAACAGAAGGTTGCAATTCCAGGTGCATTGGTAAAATTTGGCAGTTAGGAAGTCCTTTGCTGCCACTTTGGTGTGTTTTGTCTGTCAATTGTATTAATATAGATAAGATTGAACTGTCAAATATGAATGTCTTTTGCAAACTTACAATTTTAATTCCTTGGCTGCCTTGTCTCTTCAGTATGGCCAAAGCTGTTTCATCAATGGTTGTACTTGTCATTTCAGAAACTTCTGACTCTGTTAATTCATTTGACTTTGCAATATCTGCTGTTGCCAACAACTGTTTCCCCATTGAGCTGGTCCCATGTACTGATAGATGGTGAAGAACTTGATGACAAACTTTACATATGATGCCCAGGCTACCAGTCTCCCCAATTCTGCAGTGCACATAGAAATGCCATGAGGGCGCATGTCTAGAATTAGTCCAAGTAATAGGATTCATCGAGCCCACATTCATAGAAGCCCAGAAAGCATCAAATGCAATTTTTAAAGTATGGTCGCACAAATCACCAATAAAGACACGTTCATTTTGGAAGATATCATTACCTCTAGCATTATGTTATTCAAAGATTGGGAATCCGACATGGTGATAGTGATTTGACAGCTACGTAATTCCAGTTTACAGACTTTCAAAATTTACATCATTGTTAAGTACAATGCTGGTTCTTAAATATTGACTCTGCAGCTACATGCCAAACAAAACTAAGACCTGTGAGACATTGCATCCATAGTTGTGAACTTATATACAAGGACATATTGAAAAGACTGGCCATTAAGAAATCAATTTAGGAACGATGCAAGGCAATTTATAGCTGTGATGCATACTGAGCCCCATGAAAACGGTCGCCACTTTGCTGATGCTTATTTTCAGGAGGTGGTAGCCAAATTGTTACTAGAATTTTCACCCATAGAGGCGGCCAATACTTTGATTATGGGTTAATGTCGATGCACAGCCTTTCGATTATGCAAGTTGCAAGACCACAAATCATTCACACTCCGTTGACACTCATTTCAGGTGATAATAGTGATGTCGCGGGAAGCATTTTTGCCTCGGCAGGTGGGAGATAGTCCGAGTATGGGTTAATGTTCTCCCACAGCCTTTGGATTGTCCAGGTTGTCAGTGCAAAAATCTTTGATGCTCTGTTGACGCTTATTTTTAGGTTGGGGCAATGCTTGTGTCGCTTTCCTTTTTAGCTATAAAGCAGACCAGTCCATGTCCTTTGGAAGGATGTCACAATGCAGCCCTTTGATTACCGAATGTGTAAGACAAAAAATCGTTGACACTCCATCGCCCCTACCATAAAATACCTCGAAACATGCATTGTACTCTCAATAATTGTACGTAATGAGTTGTATAGTTATTATTGATCACTGCTATAGCGTTTCTACGTATTATCATTTGCATGCCGAAGCCTTCGGGCCTCTCAATTACTGATCAACCACTATACACAGTATCTGAGTGATGCATGACGTTGCCCTATCACATCCCTACGCTTTTGGCTGGCAACTTATGGCATGTAGATCTTTTCACTAGTTTTTGATTCATATAGCCCGACTTCCCCACCTTTCCCCATCCAGCTCATTCACCTTGATTTCCATGGCCTATCATAAGCAATTATAATCATCTCAACCATGTGTACGAGGTCTGTGCAGAGAGTAATGCAGTTTGATATATGGATGGATTCAGCATGACAGTCGTCATTCAGACAGATTAGTAATGAGCAGCGACCGCTCCTTCTAGGACTCGTATGTCATCACTCACTTAAATTCTGTTAGTACATTTCTTCACAAATATAGAGTGTGTGTTATCACTTAACAGTAATTGGGAAACAGATAGCGAGTTTATTGGCCCTCTTACAGCCTGATTTGGATTCTAGAACTTTTGCATGGTGCGGACCACCCTTGCACATGCACAGACTAAATATTGTGTCTCACAAATTGGTCACCGAAATCAAGAAACAGCTGACATTCAGCAACATTGGTAGACAAATTGCTTTTCACTGAGATATGACGTCTTAAATAGCAATTTGTGTCTCTATTTCTCCTGCGATGCAGCAGCTGTCTCCATGTCTTTGTCCGAATCCGATTTCTACATGGTGATTATGTGGGGTGGCACTATATCGTGATAAAAGCTTATGTGATCATGCGCCATCACATTCTAAACTGATGATGAATCGGGCTCCGCGTCGGGTGGAAGACATTGTATCCCTTCATTTGACTGTGGCATCCCAGAACCTAGCCTCATATGAATACTTCCTGGTCAAATAGTCCCTTGCAGCATTAGCGATATTCCGGCGACATTATCAAGACACTCCACCAGCTCTCCAAATGTTTTGAGTGCAGATGCACCTGCAACATCATCTGTTTGCGGTTCAACAAGTGCCGGAGGGCTCAATTCAGTCGTGCCATACTTCTCCTCTCATTGACAGACGTATTCAACAGCGTCACCCTTTCCCAGTTGTGTCACTTCGTCAAGGGTCATGTGCTTCTCTTGAAATGGCTCAATCCGCTGCGGTACTGTTTTGGAGGTTGTGCTCATCACTCAGCCAGGTTCATCATCATCGCTCAGCTGGCCGACCTCTGTATCTTCATTGTCCTCATCTTCCCCATCCTGCTCATCGTCCAAACATACAAGATCACTCAGACTGTCTCCAATAGCAACTATAAACTCATATAACAATTTGTGGGGCTCTCTGGTCATCAATCCCGTGTGTTCAGCTTTCTTCAGATCTTCCGGCTGCTGCCTAATTGATGTCTCTGCGTCTTGAACTCGCGTTCTTGCCACAGTAGTTTCTCTCTCAACATAATCCTCAATCCATTTCTTTTTCTCTTCATTCCTTGAAAATTGATTTCTTGTCGTTTCTCCGCCACAAGCTTCATTTTCAATCGAGGACTGCGCTATTCCGCAAGGGATCGAACTCTTTGTACTTCGAAACAACTCTGGTCTTGGTTCGCTTGATGATGTTGTCGTGTCGAATGATTCATCAATTTAGTGCATTTAATGTTAGCAACAGTTCCGGACCGTAACTTCGGGTCCGGGTCCAGGTCCAAACTGCACCGCAGACAAATCGGTAGTCCAGGTCGTCAAGCAACCCAGACCGTCCACTTGGGTACGGTTTGATGGTACACTCCCAACCAGTCTGAATTGGGTGGGTTGACAGCTGGTCGCTCAGCGGGTGCAGCTATAGATTCAAATAAGCCTCTTGTTTTTGCAGTTTGTTAATAGTATCGTATCAACATCGCTTTTTCAGCAACCAATAATGCACTTTTGCATGATGTGCAGTTTGCAATATCGATTAATTTGGTATCTGTGTTTAACATTTGATAAATGGTATTTTTGCCTATCGAAGTGGTCAACAAGATTGTTATGCGCGCAAAGATCTGCGCGATGCCTTGATTACGGATTCTGCAAACCCTACAACTGTTGACGCTCCGTTGATGCTCATTTTCAGGATCTGGCAGGGAGTATGTCGCTCTTGTTTTGCCAGTACAGGCTGCCAATATCTGATAAATGGTTGTCTGCGACCAATTGGAACATAAATTACCCAAGATGCAAAGCTAAAAATAGTTGACGCTCCATTAACGCTCATTCTAAGAATAGGGTGGTGACCGTGTTGCTATCTCTTTCGCCTATGAAGGTGCCAATACATCCATTATGAATAAGGACAATGAAGTCACTGGTGAATTAGCACACTTACAAGACCACAAATTGTTGACGCTCCGTTGACGATCATTTTAATGTATTGTCCGTTCAACATCTGCTGCTGTCGATAATTGTTTCCATCATGATTTGACCTGACTCGTCGTCTTTCTGTCCGATTGAGACTCGGCCCTGTCACAAAGCCGAGTGGCGTACTATTCATGCACTGTTCTCCCTCACACGACTGAAAATGATGTATCTCGCCAAAAGATTTGTTGCACCTGCTATACATATGTTTATCAACCGATATTCACACGCTACTTCTCAACATTCGCCCATAATATATATCTAACTGAAACTCTCAGTCAAGCTACATAAAGAAGCTGGTGAACCATTGAAGCATTCTGCCCTACTTTTTCTTCACTCCATTAATTCTCCTCGTTTCTATTGCATTGACCGTCACCAACAACTGTTCAGCCACTTTCTTTGACCTCTGTGATGGCCGAACCAATCCAGAAACACTTGAAGCGGCACACACATCCTGCTGTACTGGGCATTCCAGATCCTCGATGCCATTGTTGTGCTCTATATGGGATTCATCAACTGCCGCGCAATTGTCTTTGCTGTCATTTGGATTATGCAAGTCGCCATTCCAGTTTAGCCAATTTTCGGTGTCCGAAATGCTTTCAGATGAGCAATTGTCCTCACTTTCAACTGGATGACGGTTGATTCTCCAGATTCGGCGGACATTTAGGATACAAGTTTGTCCTCCAGGGAGGTCCTTTGCAGACAGAGCTGGTGGCAAAGGTGATCTTTCTGACAATCCAAATGCAGCCGCACCATCATGCTGAAACAGTGACCAGGATGCTTTTACAATCTCTTCCGTGTCTGAAATGGATCCAACTGCTGTCATCTGCTTGTTTCAAGCATGAGATTCCTGCTGTGTAGCACATAGGTTCTGGCTGCCCTACCACATCTCCAAAAGGTCGTGAACCTTGGCCATTCTCTGCAATTTCCATTGCTCCAGCTCTTTCTTCATTTCCGAGTCGTTTTCTGTGTTCATCGTATCGAATATTGGGTTATCGCCCTCCAGACTCCCGTTAATGGCTCAAGCAAACTGCGTTACAATGACTTTTTCATGAAGGCTCTCGCCAGTGGTTTTTGACTGCCTCAAGTCAATAACATCTTGCCCAAGGGAGAAACTGGCCTCCACTCCGACACCATGTGGTAAGATAGAGAAAATATTGAGTGCCAAATTGGAGAGATCGTCATACTTGGAGTGCGTTTCCTCCAGTTGGCGCCACCAGTTGGTTATGTCCGGTAACCAAAATGTACTGCTAATCTCAATTGGGTCAGAGTGGTAATGATTGAGATATGGATTAATTTGCCCCCTGTTCATTGGCGCTTCAGGTGGGGAAAACAAATAGAGCCTGGCGGCGGTCAACAAGGGTGCTGCGCGATCGCTTCATCCGGGTGTCATCTGAGCCACATGGTTAGGCATCAAGTATTCTTCATCATTGCTGGACAAATCATATGGATCACAGGATGATTGACAGGATCCAGATGCCGTTGCAGAGAGGACGAATGTGCAGCTCAGTAAGCTTTCGGTTTTATTGACGGGCACACGTCGATGTTTGGCATAGTATTCATTCTCCACATACTTCAGAAAGGCCTCTTGGTACTGGGTAGTATAGGATGTCCCGTCCTCAGGATTGATATCCTTTCCCTTGTCCCACTTTCTGAACAATCGCAACTTCGGGAAAGGATCGAAGATATGTGCAGAAATGAAAAGCATGCCCATCATGGGAGTCACATCAGCGTAGTATTTCGACAGCTTCTGTCGAGCCAACTTCACAGTGAAAATCAAGTCATCCTTCCATGGAGTTTTCTTCTTAGCCAAAGCTCGCATCACCCCGTCCATATGACTGAACATGTCATTGTACACTGTGATAACATGATGCAATGTGACTGTATGCCACTTCGACATCCACAGGGTCCAATATCGAAATGGCCTCAGTACTTCCATGACATACTTCACAATGGTCCATTCATCTTGAGTTGTGAAAGTGGCCGGTGATCAGTGTATTTTGGATTGTGGAGCCAGTCGGGTGGGAATTCCCATAATCGGTAGGTGCGCTCGAGCAACTCCAGTGTTGAGTTCAAACGTGTCGTCACATCCACAATCGGATGTACTGCAATGCGGAAATTTGCTTTGTGACAGTCACCGAACACGTTTCGGCAACCCGGTGTCAGCGTAATCAATACCGCAAGTAATCTCTGTTATATGAAGGTCAGTTTCAGGACTTTCAAACTATCATGAAATACGTACTTTCTCAATGATCTTTGCTAAACCTGGTCTAATGGCTGCCACGTTGCTGATTCTAGCATTGCCCTCTTTGCGAAGTCTTTGACTCTTCCCGATGTCTATGCTCTCATTCTCTCCAAATGGCTGATTGCGCTCATGGGCTTCCCAAGACTTGGTGTTGCCTTTTACCCTGAGACTGCTCATGAATGCACCTAAAGCCAGCTGTATGACGTGCGCCATGCATGGTATATGGTTCCTCAATGCAGGCAACTGGATTCCAGAGGCCTCAAGTGTCGATTGCAGCTCGCGTGCCATTGAGTAATTGGAGGAAGTATTATCTGTCGTAATACCGAGCAAATGGCCATCGGTATGCTCAAAATCATCAAGCACATCCTTCGAATGTATGGCTAGCCTTCCTCCTGTATGTTGGCCTTGCACCTATCATCCTTAATTAGTGTTTCAAAGCGGAAAAAAATAGGCGATCAACCTCATCGAAAGCGAGTTAAACTTCCCGGAATGCCCAATTTTGATCCATATAGTAAGCAATGACCGATGTTTTGGCTAGTTTGTTCATCGTTGTCCATCTGTCCAATGCTAGACTAACTTTATTTCATGACGGCAACTGCTCCCTGATCGCATCCACGGTCAGTGCATATTGCCTGCTGCCAATGTTGCTAAGGGTCGTAGTGGATGGCAGCACTAGGTCATCATGTAACGTCTGTTTTGACTGTCGTAGCTCCGGATTTGATATACCATTCCATAGATCATGGGCCGAAACAAATCCTAACATGTGGTAGCGATTCCGCGTGTCTTGCTGAAATTTGGAAGTTTCAAAGTCTATAGCTGCCAGTGTGGAACATTTTGTCTGTCATTTCGGTCAACATGGAATAGCCTTGATGTCAAATATGATTTGACTCTGCGAACCTACTATTGGTATTCCTCGACTCCCTTGCCTGTTCAGGATTGCCAAAGCTGTTTCATCAACCGTCAAACTAGTCAATTCAGTAACCTCTGACTCTGTTAATCCGTATAACTTTGCGATGTTAGCATCCGCCAGCTAGTTTTTCCCAATTGAGCTGGTCCCATGTTCTGATGGATGGTGAAGAACTTGATGACAAACCATACATTTCATTCCAGGGCTGCCGGTCTCCTCAATTCCGCAGTGTAGATTGAATCTCCACGAAGGTGCATGACTAGAATTTTTCCCCCAGTAGGCGTCTGCCAGTGTACGTTCATTGAAGCCCACCAAGCATCGAAGATGATTTGTAATGCAAGGTCACTCAAATCACAAATAAAGACACGTTCATATTTGGAAGAGATCATAACCTCGATCAATAAGGTGTTCACAGATTTTGAATCCAACATGGTGGTAGGAATTGCAAAGCTGGGTAATCCAACTCGAAAGACTGCCAAAAGTAACGATCCAGTACAGCAGACTGCGGGGTCATAAGTATTGACTCTACAGCTAGAAGCAAAAAAATCAGATCTCTAAGACATTGCATGCATATTTATGAAGTTATATACAAGGTCAGATTGCAAAGACTGACTGCTTAAAGCTCAATTTAGGAACAGCACAATGCAGTTCATTGATGTGTAGCATTCTGAGCCTCCACAAGAACTGTTGATGCTCTGTTGGCGCTCAATTGTAGGAGGCAGACGCGATATCGTCACTAGCATTTTTGTCACTATAGGCTGCCGATAAGTTCATTGTCAGTTATCTGCGATCCATTGCCATTACATTATCCAAGATGCAAAACCAAAAATTGTTGACGCTTGGTGGACGCAGATTTTGGGACATGGTAACGGTCTTGTTATACGCATTTTTTCCTAGAAAGGGGGCCAACAATTCAATTATCGATCAATTTATTTGCATAACACCCTGAGTTTCCAAGATGCAAAGCCTAAAATCATTGACGCTCCGTTGAGGCTCATTTTTGGGGCATAGTGACGATGTCCTCGGAATTCTTTTTGCCTAGAAAGGCGGCTGATAGATCTATTATGGGTTAATGTTGCTGCACCGCCCTTGCATTTTCCAAGATGCAAGGCCAGAAGTCATTGACACTCAGTTGAGGCTCATTTTTAGAACGTAGTAGTGATGTTGTCGCAACAATTTTCGCCTAGAACGGCGGCTGATAGTTTGACTATGCCTTAATATCGCCACACAGCACTTGAATTTTCCGTGATGCAAGGCCAAGAATCGTTGATGCCGCGTTTACCCTCATATTTAGAACATAGTCGCAATGTTGTCACAACAATTTTGGCCTAGAAAGACGGCTGCCAGTATGATTATGGCTTATTGTCGCTGCTCAGCCATTGGAGTTTCCCAGATGCATGACTAAAAGTCGTTAATGCTCCGTTAACGCTCAGTTTTAGGACATAGTAGCGAGGTTGTCACAACCATTTTTGGCTAGATAGGCGGCCGATAGTTTGATTATAGATCAACTTTCGCACACAGCCCTTGCATTTTCTGTGATGCAAGGCCAAAAGTCATTGATGCTCCATTGACTTTCATTTTTAGGACATAGTACTGATGTTGGTGTAATCATCGTTGGGTAGAAAGGCGGCCAATTGTTTGATTATGATGTAATGTCACCACACAGCCCTCTGGAATATCCATGATGCAATGCCAAACATCGTTGACGCTCCATTGAGGTTTCGTTGACGCTAATTTTTGGGATGTGGCAACGAGCGTGTCATCTGCCTTGTTCAGTATAATGCCCACCAATAGATTCACTGTGGCAGTACATGACAATGCCGCCCATTGATTGCCGAATGTGTAAGCCGAAAAATCTTTGACACTCTGTTTACGCACACATTAATCACATCGAAACAGCCTTTGTACACACAACAATTATATGCAATGAATCAGATACACATTCTTGACATCCAATATTGCGTTTGTATGTATTATCCTTTGCATCCAGGTCTCTTGTTTCCTTTCAATGTCTGCTCAACTGCTATCCACACTGTCTGAGTGAGAGATGACATGGCCCAATCACATTCCCGCGCTTTCGGCCGGCAATTTATGGCATGTCGATCGTTTCACTAATTTTTGGTAAATATAGCTCCTCTTCCTCACCTTTCCTTATCGAGCTCCTTCTCCTCGATTTCCACGATGCACCATGTGCAAATTCAAATATCTCAACCTTGTTCATGAGGTCAGTGCTGAGAGTGCTGCAGTTGGATACATGGATGAATGGAGCATGATGGTCGTGTTTGAGACAGATTCATCATGAGCACCGACTGCACTTTCTATGACACGTATGACATCACTCAATCAAATTGTGTTAGTATATTTCGTCACGAATATAGCTTTTGCTTTGTCGCTTACCAGTCAATTGCGGATAGAAATCGAACATGTTGGCCGTTTTTCATTGTGATTTGGATTCTAGAACTTTCACATGGTGCGTTCGACCCTTGCACATGCACTGATGAATTATCATGTCTCACAATTTGGTCACTGAAATCAAGAAAAAGCTGACCCATAGCACAATTGGTAAACAACTTGCTTTTCTCCAAGATATGATGTCAAAAATTACACTTCGCCTATCTATTCCTCCACTGATGCAGGAGCCATCACCATGTCTTCGTCGGAATCTGAAATCCATATGGTGACTAGCTGGACGCTATATGCAGGGGTAAAAGCTTACTGGTTCAACAGGCTTCGCTATCAGCAAAGATGACGTATCACACTCTGCGGTGGGCTCAATACCGGATATGTTTGTGTTTGACTGCAGCTGCACCGAACCTAGCCTGATGAAACTACGTCCTGCTCGAGAAGTCCGTTGTGGCGTTTGCGATATTCCCGGGATAATCTCCAGACATTTCATAAGCTCTCCATATGTTGTCGGTGCAGGTGCTGCAGTGTCATGATTCATTTGGGGTTGAATGACAGCCGCAACCCTCAATTCAGATGTGCCGTACTTCTTCCCTCTTTCCCGGGAGTAGTCAGCTGCATCCTCCCATCCCGGTTTTGTCATTTCGTCAAGCTTCATCTGCTTCTGCCGAAACCTCTCTGTGCTCCGCGGTACCATTTTGCTGATTGTGCCCATCACCCAGCCTGGTTCGTCATCTCCGTTCAGCTTGCCCTGCTCTGTCTCGTCATCACGCTCATCTTCCCCATCCTCCCCATCGTCGGAACTTGCAAGATCACTCAGACTGTCTCAGATACCAACCATCATCTCCTCAAAAGACTTTTTGGGCTCTCTGTTTGTCAATCCCGCGATTTCAGCATGCTTCATATCTTCCTGCTCTTGCTGAACCCCTGCCTCTGTGTCTTCAACTCACGTTCTTGCCCCAGTGGTTTCCCTCTCAACATGATCCTCGATCCGTCAGTGTTTCACTTCATTGTTTAGACAATGCGTTTCTCGTCGTGTATCCGCTGCAAGCTTCTTTTTGGATCTCAACCTACGCAATGCTCAAAAGGCTCGGACTCTTTCCGCCTTCAGGCCACTGTTGCCTTCGTGCGCTTGAAGACGTTGTTGGGTAGACCACTTTGTCGATTTGCAGTATCTGCCTGCTGGAAGTGGCAAAAAGTTCTTTTTCGGAGCATTGAACATTGTAGTTTGGGCTGTCTTTGTTGTTGGGCAAGACGTTGGATGTTGCAAGATATGGACAATATGGAGGCAAGATGCGTCTTTTATGTCAAGGTTAGTACGTTTACTCATCTAGAACAAAGAAAAACCTCCCTTTTGACTGTCAATAAATCAGGAATAGTTAGGCTAACAGTACAACATGACTTGATTGTTGGCATCAGTTTCATGTATTATCGCAGGGATTCTTCGAGACAAACATCAGCACACGTCCTTTTCTTCGAACACTGTCCTATTTATAGCTGACGATCAAGCGATTTCAGCTGTCGTACACCACAATGTATGCCTGTTAACACACAAACAACAACGGACCAACATATTGCACATCACGGGGCTGTGGGAAACCCCTGCAATGTGCAGCTATACTCAGCAGAATTCATCTTAAGTATAAGGAACATGTTGGCAGCTAATTATTCCATTCTGACATGAAGCTAACTATATAATCCTCAGAACTTCTCACTTCTTTTCATAATCATCTTCCTCTCATATTCCACACCTGCAATTGTTGGATACACGACCACCTCGGCCAGGTCCGAGCGGATCCAAACCTTGCCGATTGACAGCCGCTTCATCTAATACGTCACTTATCGGCACACAGCAGGAACGCAGACACCAGTTACTCCACTGCGACTGTGCCAATGAAGCCACCTAACATATCACCCACGATGCACATTTAAAAATCATCCGTAAGACTGAAAGCAGCACAAATCAAATGCAGCATCCAGGTGGATGTCAGTACATCCATACCATAGTCAACAGCCGGCAATTCACCCTATACCGTATGGCGGGTGTACGCTGTGAGCTATGTGACCATTTAATCACTGGGCGTAATGAGAAGCATCCATGGTCGACCAGGACATTTGTCAGCAAAGTCCGTGAAATCATACATCACGATGTGGTCAGCTATGGGATTTTTGCTGACCAATTTCCGGAGATGCATCCCCGAGAGTGGAAGAAACAGGCTTTAATCACCTTAGAGGAGGCTACGGAAGTGTATATGGTTGAGGTACTAGCCACATCTCATTGCTTGAAGCAGCAACTCATTTCTTGTAGGTGTTCAACATGTCTGCTATGATGGCAGGGCAGCGTAGTCGTGTACAGCTGGAACAGTCCGACATGCCCCTGGCTATGAACATGGCCAAAATTGCCAAAGAAGGGTTTCCATGCGCTGCAATAGAGGAAACGCAATATCTGATGAACAAACCTTGCACTGAGGTCCGAGAAGAGAAGCAGCGGGATGTTGAGTTTCCTTGGCATAAAAAGGTAAAGGCTGTGATGGAAAGACATCCGGCTATGCTTCGTCAGAACCACCCGCCCGGATGCCTATTTTGCCAAAATTGCACTGCAAACAATCTGCAGACACGCTGGAGACGCAAAGGAACAGGTACACCTACGCCTAACAGACGCAGACAGCAGACTCCAGAGCCAACTCTAGAGCCAACTCCACATACGACGCCACCTCTGCCCGGAACACTACCCACCTCAACCGGTATCAATTCCGGTGCTCAGAGTCTCAAAATCATCAATTTGCCGGCCACATATGCATATTCACATATATCTCTTTCCTGTACTGAATCTTTTACCCTCGATATATCTGCCCGGGATAGTGAACACAACACAGATTTCGATCCAGATTTGTCGCCTGATGTAGGAACATCCACCGGTTGGTACACTATCTGTGGTGTGGTAATGCAGCTATCATTCATTTTGAAGACCAGAGCAGCCAATTGAGCGAACTTGGCAGTGATGACTAGCATTGATCGAATGGCACAGCATTTTGGAGATTATTATTATCCTGAATTCGCGGATACTGTAAAGTATATTTTAAAGCATATATTTCTATGTATTATTATGGAACAATGTAGTGATCAAGAAGAAAGTAAATCAAAACGCTAGAAATGCTGCCAAATCTAAGTGAATGATAGACTATGCCAAATCAATTGAGTGCATATTGTGGATAAACCCATGGCAAAATGAGCGTCAACTGAGCGTCAATGATTGTTGGACATGTGTCTTGGGTAATCTAGGGGACGATAGGTTGGAAATTGTCATAAACGATGTATTAGCTGCCTTCATAGGCGAAAGAGAACGTGAAACGCTCCCTGTGCCATCATGAAAATGAGTGTCAACGGAGCGTCAACTATTCTTGGTCATGTATCGTGGGTAATCTGGGGGGCGATAGGTTGCAAATAGTCATAAACAAAGTATTGGCTGCGTTTATAGGCAAAAGAGAATATAAAACGCTCCCTGTCCCATCATGAAAATGAGAATCAACAGAGCATCAACGATTCTTGGTCATGTATCTTGGGTAATCTGCGGGGTGATAACTTGCACATAGCCATAAACTAAGTATTGGCTGCCTTTATAGCCAAAGAGAAAGTGAAATGGTCCCTGCCCCATCATGAAAATGAGCGTCAATGAAGTGTCAACGATTGTTGGCCTTCCATTATGGTTACTAACGGTGCGATGTGGCCGTTATTGTCTATATACATGGTTTTGACTGTTCTGGTATGCTAAAAGGCTCACGGATACTTAGTGGTAGCTCGGTAACTGAAATGAGTTCTGACTGTCCTGGAGGATGTGGCGGGAATATTCTGTACATATCTGCCCATAAAGGCTGCCATATTCTTGTTCATGGATGCGTGTGATCAAGCGCCACTCATATTGCCAACGATGCAAGCCCCAAAATCGTTGATGCTACGTTGAAACTCATTTTCACGATGGGGTAGGGAGCGTTTCGCTTGCTTTTTGTGCAATAACGGCGGCCAATACTTTGTTTATGACTATATTTCACCTGTCGCACCCCCAGATTACCCAAGATACACGACCAACAATTGTTGACACTCCGTTGACGCTCATTGTCAGGATGCGGTAGGGCGCGTGTTTCTATTCATTTCAATCATTAACGCGGACAATACATCGAAAATGGACTGTGACGTACCAATGTCAATATTTTACGATCAACAGTTGCATATCTAAACGCACCCATTAATGTAAAACCCGAAATGCGGAACTGGATATTGGAGGCGACAGGTCTGGCCAAACCATGCAAAACCCGCAGGTTCACTGGTATGAGTCCGGGTTTGGCCCGCCAACAGTCCGCAGGTCGGGTTTTGGGACGGGTCTGGAACCAAACCAACACATTTTTGCGGTCCAAACCTGGACCGCTGGCCGGTTAGCCGGACCTGGTGCTAACACTAGCCGTATTTGCCTGCCTGAAGTGGCGAAAAGTTCTTTTTAACAGCAAAGACCATTGTAGCTTATGTTGACTTTGTTGTTGGGCGAGATGTTGGATGTTGCAAGATACGGACGATATGGAGGCATGCTGCCCATCATCACCAGCCATCTTTTCCCTGGAAGAATGGCCTGTTTAGATCTGACGATCATGAGATTTCGGCGGTCGTAGACCGCTATTCATCCCTATCAACCAACAACCAACATCAGACCAACTTACTGCAAATCGCGGGATGGTGGGAAACCCCTGCAACTTGCAGCCATACCCAGCAGGATTCATCTTCAGTTGAAAGTACAAGTTGGCTGGTACTTATTACATTCTGACTTGAAGCTAACTATGTATTCCGCAGGTCTTCCCACTTCTTTTCGTTATCATCTTCATCTCCTATTCCACACCAGCAATTCATGGTTACCCACACACTTCAGCAAGTTGAGAGCGGATCCGAATCGAGCCGATCGATGGGCGCTTCATCCAATGCGTCACTCGCTGGCACACAGCAACAACCGAGACACCAGTTAGTCCACCATGACGCTGCCAATGCAGCCACTGAACATATGACCCTGGATGCGAATTTAGAAATTGTCCGTAAGACCCGAAGCAGCAAGAACAACTAGCAGCATCCAATTGGATGTGTGTACATCCATCTAATGTTAAACGGCCGTCAAGGGACCATTTAACATTCACTGGGTAAACATAGAGATCCAACAGACCAATGTATCGCTGGCCTTAATGGGATACATACATGGGCGACCAAGGAACATGTCCACACAGTCCACAAAATCGAACGTCATGATGTCGTCAGCTCTGGGATTTTTGCGGATGAATTCGGTGATAAGTATCACCGAGACCGGACGAAACGGGCTTTAGTCACCTTAATGTAGGCTACAGATGTGTATATGGTTTAGGTGATAGCCAAATCTCATTGTTAGAAGCAGCAGCTGATTTGTGGTAGGTTTTGAACATGTCTCCTACTATGGCAATGCAAGGAGGTCGGGTACAGCTGGAACAGTCTGACAGGTGCCCGGCTTTGAATATGGCCGAAATGGCCATAGCAGTGTTCTTACGGGGCTCATTAGAGGAAATGGAATATCTGACCAAGAGACCTCGCGCTGAAGTCCGAGAAGAGATGAAGTGGGTAGTTGAGTCTCTTGGGCGTAGAATGCTCAAGGCTGCGATAGAAAGACACCCGGCAATGCTTCGTCAAAACCACATGAACGGATGCGTTCCTTGCCAAACAGGCACTAAATCGATCACGCAGACCAGCTGGAGGCGGACAGGAATGGGTACACCTCCACCGGACGGACACAGCCAGCCGACACCAGAACCGAAGCCACCTCTGCCCAGAATCCCACCTGTGTCACCCGGTGACAATGCGCGAGCTCAAAGTTCCCAAAGCGACAATTTGCCACCTGGTTATGTGTATTCACATAGACCTCTTCCCAGCGCTCAATTTTCAAATCTTGATGCATATGCCCAGGATAGCCAGCACGATACAGATTGTATACCAGATATGCTGACTGATGAAGGAACATACACTGGTTAGTAAACTATCTGCTGTGTGGTCATGCAGCTAACATCCATTTTGCACATGACAGCAGCCTATTCAGCAAACCTACAAGTGAGGATGAGCATTGATCCAAAGGAACGGGATTGTTGAGTGGATTGTTATCTGCAATTAGCGGACACTATAAAGTATATTTAAAGGATATATTTGTATGTGTTATTAAAGAACGATGTGGTGATTAAGGAGAAAGTCAATGAACACGCTAGAAAGATTGCCAAAACAATGTGAATGATATACTATGCCAAATCAACTTACAGCATATTGCGAATACACCAGTGGCAAAATAAGCGTCAATGGAGCATGAACGATTTTTGGTCTAGCATCCTGGGTAAGCTGATGGGCAAGAGATTGGGGACAATCATAAAGGAATTATTATCCGCCTTTATAGGAAAGACAGTTAGCGATACCCTCCCTGCCCCATTGTGAAAATGTGCATCAATGGAGAGTCAACTAGTTTTGGTCTGCCATCTTCGGTAATATGAGTGGCGCTTGATCACAAGTATTCATAAACCAGGACATGGCATCATATAATGGCAGATAACCACGGGATATTCCCGCAACAGCCTCCGGGACAGTAACAACCTATTTCATTTACACAGCTACCACTGAGTGTTCTTGAGCCTGTTAGCATACAAACAGAGGAAGAACGATGTATATAAACAATGAAGCCCACATCGGGCGGTGATTAACTATGATTCAAAGCGAACAATGGTTGACACTCCATTGACGCTCATTTTCATGATGGGGCAGGGAGTGTTGCGCTTTCGCTGTTTCCTCTGAAGGGGGCCAATACTTCATTTATGACTATCTGCAACCTATCGCCCCCCAGATGACTGTTACACCTTTGGAGTTACAGTTATATTTCCGGGATCATACAAGATCACTTGATAATCCATATATACATACTTGATCTGATATCACGAACTGTCACTCAGATGTCTATATTGGATCTACCTTCCGGATTTGTTCACTTATTAGTCATATCTCCATTACCCGGCCTGTGAAACAACTGATCCATGACAATGGTCAAGCCAAGCGCGAAGAATATGTGTATCATATTTGGATCAGTACTGGTCTCAGCTTCTCTATTCTCAATGGTTACTCTTTATCGGCAGGAAAGCTTATTCCTGGTCGCCGACCAAACGACTATTCAGTCCTGTTCCAATGGTGCATTCCTACGGAGATGAGGTGTCGTCAATATTAGACTGCCATGGCATCTCGAGATAGGCAGAGTCATATGAGAGATAAGTCGTTAACCAATAATCAATATATTGGAGTCCTGTCGACCAAATGGACTTATACGAATCAACCCTTGGGTTGACCGCGCTGTCTGCATCTGCACGGATACGAGTTGCGATGGATTTGTCCCTAGTGACGCAGAATGCACTCCGTTCAATATATGTCAAAATTACTCAGTTGCAGATCAGTGTATATTTGGCTCCAATAAAGCGTAGTCAAAGTAAGTGTTCCGTCGTTTGCCGCAATTGTTAAACTGTTACATACCCAGTGGGTATATGAGTGGGCATTCTCACTGGCACTTGGTGACAGGAACCTATTGGTTGATAATTGGCTTCAGATAGGCTCGTATCCATACGAGGTATTGCCAACAGCAATTGTGTCACAATACGAGTTCATCACCTTGATGACGTAGTTACTACTCCTGGGAGTTAGAACTCAGCTATCAATGGTAGAGGCAAAAGATGATGAGGCAGTTACATATGTGAACTCCAGTGCTGGCTTTGGCAGTCTTAGGATTGTTAAGGGTGTGGATCATCTGACATATATTGAACAATACTGACATGGATAAAGGACATCGATTACAACGTCTACAACAATGATCTATCAACAGATACCTATTGACCTTCTCAGCCTGGAGGTTAAGGCTTGACTTTATTGCCATGTATTGTCTATTAGTTCTGCATCAAAGTCAACGAGGATACTTCTCCCTTGAAGTCCAGAGTTGCATATTCACTATTCAGTTCTATATCACGGATATATCTATCACCTCTTTATACTTGGTAATTCTTAGTACCTTCGTTAAGGCAAGTCGTTGATTGGGAAGTGAGCAAGATGATGCTTTAGAGTCCGAAGGAAGTCCGAGGACCAATCTGATATCCTGATGGTTCAGAGGTTCCTTCTGGTAGAATACTCCTGAGTCGGCACTACTCCTTCTGCTGAGGCGAAACTACATTGTTGTTTCTTATAGACAAGTCGATACTTAGAGTCGTTGCATTCTTGTACAGTCAGTCCTGCAGTATGAGTGCCGGGTGTTGTGACAATACTTTAGCATCCGATAGAAGTCCGAGAGTCATCACGATGGTGTGGTGGTTTAGATGATTCTTCTTTCAGGCTCTCCTTATGTTGAGCACATCAGCAGTTGATATCTCAAGACGATACTCTTTAGTCGATTCTATCTATCAGGATCATAGATCGGAACAGTCACCACATGTTCTTTGGGTGTTAATCCTTATACTCATCCAGAGTGAAGCCTTATTCATCTTCTTCTTTATCAGTCCAGAATTCGTTATGGGCTTTTATTGATTAGAACCTAGGGTGAATCTCCCAGTGTACCAATGAGCAAGGATACACGACCAACAATTGTTGACCTTCCGTTGACGCTCATTTTCAGGATGGGATAGGGCACATGTCTCTGTTTGGTTTGATCAATAAGGTGGCCAATACATCAAAAAAAGACAGCGACATACCAATGTCACTATTTTGCAATTAACATCAGCATATCTGAATGCGACGATAAATAGAAGCACCCTGAATGCAGAACCGGTGATTGGAACCAACGAGTCTAGCCAAATATAGCACAACCCGCAGATGGACAGGTACGGGTGTGGTTTTGGCCCGCCAAGCGGCAGCGCAACAGGTTATAGGTCGGGTCTGGAATTGAACCGACCTGTTTTTATCATCCAAAACCGGACTGCTGGCAGGTTACCCGAACCTGTTGCTAACACTACTTTTGCATAGTAACAATGAATGGTTGAATTAAGCCATGAGGAATCCTTCAAAACAAGAACTACATGCTTCATGAAATGTACGGAGCGAGTACTATGTTCAGTGCAACAACAAATAGAATTGGGCGACGTAGGAGTGTGCTGGGAGATGATTTGTGATATTGCCAGAGGAAGTGTGAACCGTTCGTCAAGTACTCATTGTCACATTCGCAAATGTGGGTATACTGGTCATGATGCTGGAAAACAGCATAGTGACAACTCAAAGAACACTCAGGAATGTTCAAGCAATGCCGTATTTCAGGGAAACCTTGATTTCATTTTCTGAGTTTGTGGGTACAACATACTAAATCAATTTAATGAAGGAAATTTAGTTTTTGCTGATGAACCTACAGCAAGAATGTGAATTGCCAGATCTATTTATCCAAGGTAGGGAATAAAGCCACCATATGGTCTGTGTCTGAAACAGTGGGTGTTACCGATTAGCCGGAGAACATAATTTATAGTAGTGCTGAGACTGAACAAATACATGCAGAGAAGATAATCAGCATCCACCTGATCAATTGCAATGCTTCCTGGGATACAATCACCATTAAGGATCTCCGAAACACGATTAAACTGAATGTAATACATCTCGGATATTCAAAGATACATCTCAAGAACAATATATCAGAGTCAATTCAGTTAATGAATTCAGGTGGTATTTTCTCCACACATATCGCTTACCAGCTACATATTTACAATGTGAATGAGCATATCGATCAATGATAAAAGTGAATTACATTTGACAGCTGCTCCCACATAATAACAAGTAATCTGGTATTCACCAAATAGTGGAGATACAGTTATATGTTGCACTTTGAAGCTGGTATATTATTGACTCTGGGAATGTATCCAATCATCAATCTGCTACCGGGAAATGGGAAAAAACACACACAGTCTGTCATTCATACCTCCAGCATGGTCAGGAAGAGCCAATCTTCTGCCCTGTATTGTAACAGTGAGATCATTTGAGAGAAATGCACATTCATGAAGTTTACAGAAGTATCAGATTAACATTATTCAGAAATGTATCTGTAGATATCTGAATTCCAATCAGTTGGCAGTTATTGGATGAACAACATGATAAGTACCCACAATAGAATGTATGTGGATTGGTGCTTGTATATTATCAGAATGTATTCACAGATAGTTTTTTTATGAACCTTCAGAATGGGCTATTATACCACTGTCACACATTTCGCAGTCCTACTTCTATTGAGCATCTGGAACTTCATTGCAAGGCACAATATGCCAATGCTAACCAAGTGATCATGCCTGAATGTCAAAAGAGCTGGGTTCAACACACCAAAAGTGAATACCAAGACTGTAATAACACCTTCCAATATCAAGTTTCTTCTGTTCCAGAATTATACATTAGCGGGACTGCACCAAATCTGATTCTTCAATACCAGGAACTCCTGCCAGCTAGAAAAACAAAATTATCCATTGCAAAGAGGTGCAAAAAGACTCAACAATGAGTATAACATCCTCAAGCTCCAGAATGTACAGTAGTAATTCCAACAGAGTACAATGTTCTGTATAGTTCCACTAATTATATTGCCAGGTTTATCTAGGTTGATAAATACACTAAAAACATTCAGATTGTACCAGTCAGAGCAATGGTTAGACTGGTGTATTTGGTGTAAGAGAATGGTATATTACACCGAATTGATGGCATACAGCTTCAAACTAGCCATGTGGGTTTATATATCTACTAGGCTATATATTGATTTGTATGCCTGAATCAAAGTGAGTAGGAGTAAGAGAGTTTGTCAAATTGTGCTATTTGATATAGACATTATAATCCTCAGTCATGGGGAGGTATACTCCATGTCTGAGGTACACTTGAATAGTCTGGGTATGTAGTCAATAGTCCCAATAGCTTTGAAATTTATGTCACTTAATAGTTTGGTATTGGAGCATTTTGAAGACAATTATACACTCTTCAGGATATTCCTGGATTCTATTCCACTGCATCCAGAGTATTGAGAAATACTGGAGAGTAGTCTTGAAGTACCTGAAAGCACAGTATTTTGTATTCAACCTGTCTGGGAGCATCTGGAAGTACCAGGAAGAGTTAGTATAGCTGTTCAAAGTTGCTGAGTTGTTTAGGTATCACTTTCAAACTATTTAACATTTTGGTGATATAGTCTTGCAGTACCAATTACATGACAGAGATATTAATTACCTCAGGAAGGTTGTATACTACTGATATACAAGTGAAGAGAACTTGTCTTTGGTACATAAATATTGCCATTAGTTGATTAACATGTGTTGAGTATACTCATCTTTAAATCAATATATTTCTGATTTAAACAGTAACCTTCCACCATATTAGAGTGTTAGTCGAAGTTCACTGTGCTGGAGTTGAGAGAGTCATTGTGGGAGTGGTGGAAGAGTTGAGTTGTATATAAATATTTAGCTGAATGAATTCTACACCAAAAAGTAACATATATCTTGATGAATGACTTGATGTCTCTGATATAACATGTAATTGTGGGTAATGATTATTGAATGTAAAAACCAACTTGTTGGTATCTAAATCGGTAGTAAAAATCATGTCAGTAAGTTAAGGTTTTCACACCGGATGCCATATTATCATGCCCACTTTGAAATTGTAACTGAAGGTGTAATAATATCATGTAACTATCTGTATTCAACCCATAATGTGGCATGGCACCACAGTAATATCAATAACATATTATAGTATCATATTAACAGCCATAACTAATCTTGGTTGTAGTAACATAAAATCTTTTCCTAACCAACTGCTTGATCTAGTCAGAATAGTATGCAGTATTGTACTCTCCAGTTCATAGTTGGAGGTTATTCCTTCAGTTAATTTTCTATTAATGTACTATGTAAACTCTTCTTTATTGACTACATATGATCATACAGGATCTAAAAGGATTTCCAAATTATCTTGTGATTCCTTGATATAATACATTTGATGGGTAATACTCATAGCTAAATAATATAATAAGCAAAGATTATCCAAAATCAAAAAAAATCGACATAGTGCAATGGTGTATATATGTAGACACACTTGTATTTGAGACTAGATGAGATATAGTTTGAAATAAGGACTTAAGTAATCATAATGGTAAACTGAATAGAAAGGTTTTCAGTACAGATTAAAGTATTTATAGTGCTTACTGTATACCTTGGTACTTATCCAGTCTTCAAAATTCCATGCCACTATTACAATTTAGTTGAAAGTGGCAATATGGATTGATTGAACAGTATGGAGCATTTGCATAGATGTGGCAGACATTTCACATTGTTGCAGCAATAATGTAATAGTTATACACTAGTATACATACAAATAACCCTAATATGAGGTTATATTCAGCAAACTATATACATAGTGTAGTAGTTAGTAGATATATAAAATACCCACTGAAATAGATTCAAATTATGCCAGAGATGTTTTTTTATTAGACCTTTGTTAGTTGGAGTAATACCACTGGCAGCATCCATGCAGAAGGTAAGTAATTTGACATGGGCAGCATATGTGTAAATATGCAGCTAGGTGCAGGCTTGTGCAAGCATGTACAAAATATCCACATGTGGAAGTAATATAGTATAACTCTACTATTTATTGAAAATACGGAAGTATCTACATTTCTCTTTACTAATATTGTACTTTCTTGAGTATTCTCCTTATGATAAGATAGTACTTATATGGATAAGAATAGTGTGGTGAGTTAATGACTTTTAATACTTTTGATATCTCTTTGTCTGTTGGTGTCTAGAAAGTTCCGGTTAGAACTTGTCTACAACCTTCTTCTTAGTTCTGTTGGAATAGAGATTTATCAGCGCTTATCTTTTAAGACTGCATCAAGATGGTTCTGGTTATTTCTTTACAGTTCGTGTGTATTTTTGTACAGTTGCAGAGTTATTCTATTTCTGTTTATGGTTATTGATCCGCGACTGTGGTCACTGACAATCACTCATTCATTATTGTATATATAGATACTGTCTCTCCAGTTAGAGAACAGTTCTTTAGACATGCTCAGACATCAATACGGAATACTACAATATCTTCTCCTCGGATTACCTTTTAGTATATGCTTGTTTTTCGAACAATTCATGAAATCATTCTACTTGCAATACTTATCCTTAGCATACTTCTTTTGAGATTCTAATAGATCTCTTCGGACTTTCACCATTTTAATCGAATACTATTTAACTCAGTGCACATCATTTTGAATATGACAGCAATCAAGCATTAATGTGGTATTAATGTACTATCTAATGTGGTCTTCTGTGCTATATTATTGTGAAATTGATCCTACATTCAAAACAATTGATATTGTTGTAAATCCTCAAATACCCCACAAGTTCAGCTGATGTATACATTTGTGAAGAATTCAAAATTAATACTGCATTAACTCAGCATCAATAAATGGGACTTTTTTTAGTACAGTATGTATTTGTTTAGCTTTTTCATTTTTGCTGAGCCATTGCAACGGTTGGTGTTTACATTCTACTACTCATACGGGAAGCATGGAAGCGGGAATGCTTGTGCGTGTATCTATCAAATTTGTGGACATCGTCGGTAATATTCGTATTTCTTTCATGAAAACCTCCAGCCCACCCTCCAAAATACAGCGCGTGACTGTAGGCGACGCCGTGCAGATGAGAAAGCAAATCCAACTGTCCAGCCATGCCTAATCCTTTTGGGTCACTGCGTCGTCGGCGCCATTCTACAGGTATTCGATGGCCCAGGTGATAACCTTCCTCCTCCATACCTCATCATCGCGCAAGCTAGATGCCAATTCCATCGGCCCCATCTCATCCGTCCACCCGGCCACCGCTCCACTAATTGCTACAAATACGAATCCAAACTCGAAGATTGTATTCTCTGACAGTGGGCTTGCTCTTCGATAGTTAGCCAACCAAATCACCGGAACCGCATCCCTCCCTGCAATCTGTCAGTCGCTACAAATGTGCTATGCAAACCATATATGCACTCTACAGCTCGAGAAATGTCGCTCAACAGCTCATCGTTGTAGATATACTCCTGATTTGTGTTGATCCCGCTTCGGTGAAGGTCGCATTCAAGCAGTAATAAGGCTAGGGCGATCGCGGTCGGAGGTGGGGGATGGGTGTGATGCTAAGACCGGAGAGGTCTGCGACGAACAGTAGTGTAAGCAGAGAAAATCGTGCCCTGGACAACAGAGCGTATCCACATTGTCCATCGATCTTGGTAGCGTAGGCAGGGGGACGAGTGAGGAGTGGGAGAGTCGCTCGTTGGCTCCTTTTGTTGACTGGGTATGAAACCGACCACACCTCACATATTCTCGAATCCATAATTATAAGCATCTGCGTCTCACTGACTTCCTCGGCAAACCTTCTCCAATCCGGCCTCAATGAGCCCTAAGGCATGGCAGACGTAGTCGCCGCCCCGGTCACCCAGGTGTGCTATACCTGCTGGAACCGCAGGCGATCCTAGTGTTGCACACGACACGAGACGTCCCGTCTCGTTGGCAAGTGAGGCTCGGGGTCTCGAGACTTTTGAGCGATAAAGTTCGAGATCTCGAGCTGGCTCAAGCCCAAGGGCGATTGGTAGTAGCGGTGAAGTGGACTAACTTGTTGACAATCTCCCAAGTCACCATAACTTCACTGGCAATCCTTGACACCGTTTACAGTCTCAACACATTTTGACAATCAGTGAAGCTACTGAAAATCTCCCAAATTGTGAACACAAGTGTGAAGATGGACACCGCTAGTACCTTCTCGGTTAGGTTTCGTCATCATATATCATTCACGAGGTCTCGAGACGAGATCTCGAGCTGGCTCGTCTCGTGTGCAACACCAGAGTAGGCGATCCTGATCCGAGCGCTCATGCTCATGCCGAGAACATACTGGTTCCGCTGCCCTTGGGCTAATATCATCCATGGCATTGTCCATCGTAGAATCTGTTTCAACCACAGGATCTTCCTCTCCATGTAGCGTTGATAGACCTTTGGACCTGGTCGTGGCTTCCCTAACCTCCGAGTCGCAACCCATGCCAGAGCGTCTACTCTGGAGATCAAGAAAGTCTATGGAAGAAGGAGGCCCTGAGCTCCCATCTGAATCACCATCTTTTCGAGAACTAGCTTTTCCACTAAAACTCGCGGGGTCAGGAGGCTGATCGTGAAGTCTGTGCATCCCACCGAATTTTCCCTGAATCTGAGTTTGAAAGGCTTGTAGCTTTAGTGTGTTCACCGTCATCACTCATATTTAATCCCCTGTGTGTTCGCGTAACTGATGAGTAGAGGCTGGAGAGCATTCCTTCGAAGACTTGACTCAGGAGAGTTGATCTTCGAGATAAACCGGTCGCGATGTTCCGGACCAAGTCGGCGACTCGCCGGCGAGTGGGTGGGGAAGGGTGAATGAGGAAGGCGAACGTGGGGATCTGGCGTGAGACAAGGGTTTATATGCTTCAGCAGAACATTTCAGCCTGCCACTTAGCCTACCTTACGCGCCAGCCCGCTACTAGTGCGGCTCAAGTACCTAGCTAGCGCCCTCGTAAAAAAAGTTTAGTCAGTGCGCTACAACCTACACCAACATTCAACAACCATGGACGCCGCACATTTGTCGAAAAAGCGGAAACGGAAGCATTCAAAAACGTCTGCCAGCAAGGTGACAGCGATTTCGGTGGCGAAAGCGACACTGGTGAGCAAGGATGGGAATAAGGCGCTGAAGAAGAGGAAGGCGGAGAAGGTGAAGAAGGCTCCTACGCCGGAACCTGAGAGCGATGAGGAGGAGGTGGTAGAGGAAGAGGAGAAGGTGGCAGAGGAGGAGGAGGTGAAGGTGAAGAAGAACAGTGAGGAGGACAGTGAGGAGGACAGTGAGGAGGACAGTGAGGAGGATAGTGAGGAGGATAGTGAGGAGGACAGTGAGGAGGAGGAGGAGGAAGAGGAGGAGGAAGAGGAGGAGGAAGAGGAGGAGGAAGAGAAGGCGAAAATGAAAGGCAAAGGCAAAGCCCACAAAGCCAGCAAAGGATCGGACTCGGACGATGGCGCAGAAGTAATACGAGATGGCGCGCCAATGCATCCGTCTCGCGCGCTGGCCATGACCCTCGAGGACAGCAGTACGATTGAAGATGGAAACATTGTTCAGAACAGCGACAGCACACTACCAGATGGTGCGCAACTGCATTTACCAGTAACTGGCGCAGTCCCACAGCGCTTCACCGAACTGAACCTCCACCCCAGCACCCTCAAAGCAATTGAGGCTATTGGACACAAGGCTATGACGGAAGTACAGGCTCGAACAATACCGCCTTGTCTGGCTGGGAGAGACGTTTTGGGTGCTGCGAAAACCGGGAGTGGAAAGACGTTGGCATTTTTGATACCGGCGGTAGAGATGCTCAGTTCTCTGCGGTTTAAGCCTAGGAACGGGACTGGTGTTTTGGTAAATATATCGACGGTGCGATGTAGGAAGGCATGAATTGACGTTTGGACAGGTTATTACCCCAACTCGTGAATTGGCGCTCCAGATTTTTGGAGTTGCTAAAGAGCTTATGGAATTTCACTCGCAAACCGTATCTATCGTCATTGGTGGATCCAACCGTCGCCAGGAAGCCGATAAACTCTCCAAGGGTGTTAATCTCCTTATCAGCACCCCCGGACGTCTACTCGACCATCTACAAAACACCCCCGGCTTTGTATTCAAGAACCTTCGTTGTCTGGTATTGGATGAAGCCGACCGGATATTGGAGATGGGTTTCGAGGATGAAATGCGACAAATCATCAAGCTTATTCCCTCCGAAAACCGTCAAACCCTTCTCTTTTCGGCTACCCAGACAACCAAGGTTGAGGACCTCGCGCGGATATCTCTTAGACCAGGCCCACTCTACATCAATGTCGACCATGCGAAGGAGTCTTCAACTGTGGAAGGACTGGAGCAAGGTTACGTTATCTGCGAAGCTGACAAGCGGTTCCTCTTGCTGTTTTCATTCTTGAAGCGGTTCACTAAGAAAAAAGTCATTGCATTCTTCTCCAGTTGCGCTAGTGTAAAGTACTACTCGGAGCTACTGAATTACATCGATTTGCCGGTGTTGGATCTACATGGAAAGCAGAAGCAACAGAAGCGGACGAATACTTTCTTTGAGTTCAGAAACGCGAAATCAGGGACCTTGATTTGTACTGACGTTGCAGCACGTGGTCTTGATGTGAGTTCCGACGGCTGCCATGGGTTTGAGATTGGTGCTAACATTGCTTCAAAGATCCCTGCTGTTGATTGGATTGTTCAGTTTGATCCTCCGGATGATCCACGAGACTATATTCATCGTGTCGGGCGAACTGCTCGTGGTGCTGGCGCAAAAGGACGATCCCTCATGTTCCTTCTACCCAACGAAGTTGGTTTCCTTAAGTACCTCAAAGAAGCCAAGGTACCCGTCGTTGAGTTCGAATTCCCAGCCAAGAAACTAGTCAATGTCCAGAGCCAGCTTGAGAAGCTCATCAGTCAAAACTACTATCTGGATAAAAGTGCTAAGGATGGTTACAAGTATGTCCTTCCATTGATGCCAACAATTGGCAGCTCTGATCTGATGTTTTCTGCAGGTCTTACCTCCAGGCCTATGCTTCACACAGTCTTCGCTCAGTATTCGATGTCAACAAGCTCGACCTCGTAAAAGTTGCTAAGAGCTTCGGGTTTTCGCATCCTCCGAGGGTCGATATACAATTGGGAGCTAGCATGGCCCGAGACAAAAAGACAACCGGGCGGAGGTCGTACGGCCCAAGCAACGACAAGTTCAAGAAGAAGAGAAAATTCAACGAGTCTTGATGTAGGTTGGATAAGTTGTGTTTGGTTATTGGAGTTGCTCGCTGTAATATAGTTACCAACGATTATGATTCACGCACATTATCCGTGATCTACGTAACCCTGCTCTCGTATACTAGACTTTCCGGGTTCACTTCGTGGAGAAATGCTTGCGAGCGAGGCGAAAAAGTCTGGACACGAGAGCACGTAAACCCACCTTTATGTGCCCCACCCCAGGGCTTCACAATATCCTCTACCAGACCCATCTCTCTCCACTCCCCCTCCAAATCCTTATCAGTAAGTCCCTCCTTCTCACAGCAAATCGCTAGATAAAACCCATCCCCCTCCCCCAAAATTCCGCGCATAAAGCTCACCTCTAAATACCACTTCCCGCTCTCAGCCACACCATCAACCCAGATCTCTGCCCCCCTCCACCGCTGCCCCTCAAATATTCGCACCCCCCGGAACTCAATCCGTGTCAAGTCCATCACCACCCCAACCCCAATAGCCTTCGCATATGCCTCCTTCAGCGCCCAGAACAGATACAAGCACCGGACACGCTCCCGGACACTCCCGTGCGCCATTATCGTGTCGATCTCGAGCGGAGTAAACACCCCCGCCGCCCCGCCATCGCCGCAAAATGTCACCACGAAATCACTCCCGTCGCTGCGGTGGCAGGTGGGTACTATGTCAACCCCCACCCGCCGCTTCCGTTCCGGCGTTGCGGAGCTGAGTGCAGAAAGTGCGACGATGCAGCGCTCCTCTGGTGGTGACTTGTGATGCGTTATGTTGTAGTCATCGATGCCGAAAGTGTTACGGAAAGGGCCGGTAGCGGCGTGGGAGGGGCGGCCAGAGGCAGGGTCGGTTTGGAGGGGGGCGGAGGAGAGGGTGCAGTACGAGGCGTAGTGGGTGCATATTATCCAGCGTTGTAAGAGGGCGGAGCCCAAGGCGAGGTGGCGGTCGGTGGGAAAGTGGTAGCGCTCTATCCGGGAGTGGGTTTCGGTTGGGAGCAGGGAGAGCATGGAGGTGAAGGCTGCGGGGGTTAGCGACGCGACATCGAGGTATATCCGGAGGAGGGGCATTGTCGTTTCGGCGAGGGCTAGGGTAGTGGGGTTCAGGGCTTGGTTTCTCGAACACTTCTCAGCCCTGCAAAGCACCTCGCTTGCATAACTATTCCGCGGCTTCTGCCGAACGTAAATTTCAAGTCTCACTCGCAACTTCTCCCCCCACGCAACACACCCACAATGCAGCCCACCACTTCCCTACTCGCACGCTCGACCACCGGAATCCGAAGGCTGAAGCTGACGACGAAACAAGTCAATGGGGGATACTACAAAGGAACCGGGTCCAACAGCATGGGTCGCCACACTAAGCACGGAGGCTACGTGATCGATCGGAACAAGGTCCGCACGTACGTCGTGCCTGACATGACGGGGTTTGAAGTGGGGTTTTCTGTCATGGAGAGGAGCATGCGCTGACATTTATGCATAGTTGACCCCGTTCGTTACAAAGAAGATGAAGCCGACGCGAGGAAGTTACGATGTTGGCGAGCACCCAATCAGCGGCAAATATTTCCTCAAGAGATGGAAGGAAGAGAACGGAACCAATTAGGCGGTGGTTAGACAGGTAGTTTAGAGTGTATATTGCAGACAAGAAGGAACGGCTGTACATTATCTCACAAGGCTCAATCACTCTGCCCAAAGTTCTAAAATTCCAATCGGTATCCATACATAAACCTATAACACCAAACACCATAACCCCCATCACACCCTCCTTAACTTAACAACTACACTCTCGAGCCTCTCCCTAGCCCGTTCCTTCTCCTCAACAGCCCTAACCCGCTCCTCCTCCGCCTCTTTCAACTGCTGCTGCAAACTCCGTAGCCGCCCCTGCTGCTCCTCCTCGCTAATCCCCACCCCTGGAAGCTCCATAATCAACACTTCGATCTGTGTGCTCTTCACGATTAGGTCGCGCGCGAGCTCCGACATTGCTGCTGTTGGGGTATTAGCGGAAGTGTGCACCCAATAGAGGGGAGTACGCACATTCGAATGTGGCAGGGTCATCCACGGCAGCGTTTTCATCGATGACCTTTTGTTCGTTGCCTAAGGGAACGGCGTCATGGTGGGTGTCGATGTAGCGCAGCGCGGAGAAGAACTGGGTTGCGATTTGATCGACGGAGTCTTGGAGTTGCGTTAATCGATCTGCCATGTTTGTGTAGTTGAAGTGGATAGTTCGCGTGGTGATGGGTGTTGTAGTCGAAGGTAGCGCGAAGTTAGAATGGGTGGTGGTGGAAAGGTGAATGTGGGGAGCATGAACCGGGAGTGAGAGGCTCAATTATTGCAAGATGCCTTTCGGAAAAGCCTTGAAAAAGTATAAGCACGTGAAACAAACATGCATTGGTCGCCTAGCTCAGTTGGTTAGAGCATGCTAAATGTGAGCTCAGGAGAAATATGAAGATTTGGTCAGCACTACCTCCGAGCGATCGGCAGAAGTCCGAGTCTATAGATTACGAGAAAGAAATCTCTAGAATCCCCAGGGAATACACCAATCTCAAGTGGAGGAAGTTATGGCCGGTGGTGATTTGGAGCCTCGGTGTTTCGTGCCTCTCGATTGGGTGCTTGTCTTTTCGGTCTGGCTATGGTTGAAGCTCATTAGAATCATTGGAAATACTATGTACCGTACGCCTACAAAACAGCCGTGGATCCTCTCCAAAACAACACGAGCAGAACGAAACGCAAAAAAAACAAAAGACTATAAGAAGTCAAAGCCATCTCCTAACCCCGCGGCTTTCGGCAACCCCATCCATCAATACCTTAGCACCAACCTTGCTTTCAGCATGAATCACCAAAGATCAATCTCCTCGTCATCTGTAGTTTTACCTTCAGGAGGAGGAGCATTAGGGGGCAACTGCTAAGCTATAGAGGGGGGTATAGGCTTAGATATTGCTTTTCTTGATATGGAGGAATAGCTGGGCCTTCCACTTGTCCAGGTCGCTGACTTGGCTGTACTGGAAGAGGTGCTCCGAGTACACTGCCTCATCTCCTGCTTCGATGGCGGCGATCAAGTTCTATATCCCATCAGCACCGTCCTCAGGGCGTGGATGAGCTGTTAACCCTTTCATGTGGAAGGTCGGGGATTATACAGTTTTGTCGAGCTTTGAAACCATTGGCGGCCGCACAAACTCGTTGGCGGTGTCTTCTAGCTTATCTTTACGACCACCAAAGAAGCTAAAGCCACCACGCGCAGACTTCTCAACTTTCGGCCTGTGAGGAACATCAGTGGGAGCTGTTAAAGCTGGTGGTTGAAGTTGGGCTGGGACCTTCTTAAGGATTGCAGAAGAGTCTTCCATATTGTGTACTTATTATTATGGTGAGATGGTGCTTTGGCATGTGTTTAGTATGTAGAAATCTGGTGATGAGGAAAAGGTGCTTTGGTGATAGGTATGAACAACAAGCTCTCTCAACATGCCGCTCGGTACGTTAGGGTAACAACACGTGACCCAAATTTCTAGTAGTGAATTCTCTTGCCATTCGTTACTGGTGGCCTCGGCCCAGGCTCTTGGAGTGGCAGGGGTGCGATTGGCTGTGAACTATTATTAAGCATATCATGCGATACATGTGTGAAAATTTGAAATTTAAGAAATAGCCCGGAAAGCAAATCAAGCACATATAAAGTAGATTTCGAGTTTTCAACTACTGCACTTACTGCAACTTACTGCATATAAACTTCATCTACTTAACGCCGCGCTTTATTCTATCCTACTCTGCTGCCAGCGGAATAAGAATTCAGTGAGATATTGACGGTCTAAGTTTGATGGGCAAGGTAGTGCACTTAGAATGCTATTCCATAACCAACGATATACACTCTATCAACAAACCCACCAAAATATGTTACGGGGGTGCTTTCACCTAAGTAAGTACTAGGTACACAGCTGTAGTTCTTATCATAATTTCGTATGCTTATCTCCAGACAAAATGTATTGGAAGTCTGTACAGATTGTATACGCAAAAAGGACAGATGTATATAGTCATATCAGATGCTACTAAGTATATAGCAACTAAATCGTATTGTGGCGTGACGCAATATTGACTATACATATAAAGTCAATCCTGATGACTAATTAACTTCATTTTGTATATCTGTATAATTAATCCCAGTGATTAATTAATATTGTATTGTATATTTGTATAGTTATTCACGGTGATTAATAAATATCGTATTGTATATTTGTATAATTGATCTTGGTAATTAATTGATATCACATTTGTATATTTGCATGATTAATCTTGGTGATTAATTAATATTTTTGATTCCTCAATTATCTCCTTCATAAATCAGGCAGGCAGATACAATCAGCAATATTACGTCTTACGCATAATCTCCCTTAATATTCAATTTTTCCGCTCTGAAGAGGCTTGTGCGTACTTGTCTTTTGCTTCGTACTTTGATTTGTGAATTCATCTTGTAGTTGTTTATTCAAGGGTTTTTGATACGTGGTGTTTGTAAAGACTTTCCCCGAACATGTAATATTTAATTCCGTTTACATTGTGCTTCGGTGCCTAGGAAGCAGTTACTCTAGAGAAGAATTTACCTCAATATCGGAATCGATCATCAGATTCAGTAAAGGAATATCGGATTCTGAAACTAATATTTCTTCGGGTATTTGATTTGGTAATGGTGTTACCACAAGATTATTAACATAATCTGAAGCGAATATCTTATAATGGCAATAGTAACTTAATATCTCAGTAAACTGGATTATACTTGCCAGCCACTAGATACACTGTATGGCAAACAACTGCTCTTCCTTTTCAAAGTGCTCCAGTAATAACGCAAAAGCACACAGAATGACATCGTAATTGTTATTGAACTTATACTCAACCATAGGGCGGGGGAACCACGTATCAACATAATAGATATTACTAATATAAGTAGTAATAATAATAATAATAATAACCGACAACAACAATGATATTTCAGCTTCATTCTTGCAGGTAGGTGTCTTTCATATTTGTCGGGCTACCCTTCTCATTGCCGTAATGATGTGAGCTCTTTATAAATGGACCCTCAGTTCATGCTTGATTTCGGAATCTCGCTATGACATAATGATTTGAATGATAGCTTATCTCCCAGAACATCTTGAGTGCCTCATTCATAGTGCCACGAGTTCCCTTTAGTTATCGTGTTCGTGCATAAGAGGTTTTGAGATGTTATGTCCCCCTATAAGGCCATCCTTATGATCATGATATCAAAACGCACCTCTGCCAGCTCCTAACTTCAACTTTGACATCTTGCTTCCTGATATGTTCATTAGTTGAAACAGTGATGACCGATGGTTCGATTAAAGTTTTGTCACAATATGTTTAAGTAACTCTTCGTTATTCAATACCTTGCCTTTATTTTCGCTATCCGGCATTGCTTCAGAGATTTTCAATCGGCAACGAATCAATACTCTCCCAATGTTGATTACGACATGCTCATGACTTTGGAATGCATAGTAACTCACATCATGGAGCAGGGTGGTTTCTGGCCTCTTATCTTCAGCCAATGTCATTGAAGCCTCAGACACAGCATGCTTAGGTCTCGACCTTCCATAGACTGGGGAGAGCTGGAAGGTGTACCCAACACTTAGTGTGTGGGCTTGCAGATCCCTCTTTCTTGAATTTTGCTTATTGTCTGCTGCACACGTAATTCTGCGTAATCGCAACCTAACTGTGTGTTGTCCCGCTAGATAAAGAAAAGTAGGTTTGGGCAATAATTATGCGCACTGCTGACGGTTTCTCAATTTCCAGTAATAGCTAGTGTTAGCAACGGGTCCAAATTCCCGGGTCGGTTCCAGGTCCGGTTCCAACCCGGAACTGAACTGTTGCAATGTGTTTCAACACATAACCCGCTCCTCAAAAGTCAACATTTCTTGCTCCAATCAAGTATTTGAGTTCTGATCGTATCACAACATGATCAACACGTAGATTGTCCAGTATTGGTCGCTCTTTCACCACCCGGTTTCAGATTTGTGATTGGACAAGTATTCGTTGAGTCGCGATCGAAAACCCGCCAATTTCGCTTAAATTCCGCCATTATTTCACAACCATTCAACGAATATCGGTCGGATTGCAAATTTAAATGCAGGACCTGAAAGAGCGGCTAAAGCTGAACAATTTACATATTGACCATGTCATGATACAATCAAAACTCAAATACTTAATTGGAGCCAAAGTGGTAGGAACCGTAAAATGGAACCGCGGTCCGGTTCGAACCCGTCCCCCTACCCGGTGGGTACCCCTGTTTTCCGGGTAATGACCCGGACTGGACCATCTGGTCCGGTTCCAAACCCGGAACTGTTGCTAACACTAGTAATGGCAACATAATTGCGTCATCATAAGTGAATGTGCTAGTGAGGGCGTACCTATCACTAATTGATCAACATATGGCCCAAGTGTAATCCCACTAAAGATCACTTTGCTGACAAACATGATGTCGTCTTCATGGAGTAGATGTTTTGCATAAGTAATACTGTAGTTGTAGCAGCATGTACCTGCTGTGATCGATTCATGTATCATTACCACTGCTAAGGGAAAACTCCTAACACAATATGTGCTCTATTGATAAACCCTCCGACAGGCCTGCTAAATGTGGGGTATGCGATGAAGCTGCTTTCTTAGAATTTGAATGCCATCAGCTAGATATACCCATTGCATGGTTACCATATCATCTGCCACACCACCAAGAGATATTCAAACTCACACCCATTGAATGGTAGTGGGTGGTACCCCAAACTCTAGATACCTTTCAATTTGATTTGATTGCGGATGTGCTTCTGTTGGAACTGAAAGTTGGTGGTCGTGAATCAGTTGGAGTTGGGAAGTGCACTTCTCGATTCTTCACCAATCGCAAATGTGTCCAATTACGGGCAGCAATAGTACAACATTGTAAGTTTACACTGGATGATTTCCTACAGCAAGATAACTGTGTTGGAGTTCTAAGTTGACTGTTTAAAAGAATAAGTGATGCGGAAATGGAAAAGGTTACAAAGTTACAGATACTGCAGCAAGGACTTATAAACTTCAGACTGGAACTGTTTGAGAACTATAACATTTTGAATGATATTGAGCATGAGCAAAAACAACATACTCCTATCTTGTGAGGAGTTATTGAAACTATAGCACCCATCAATAAGGGCAGAAAGAACTTGTGAAATACAGAAACAGAACAATCTGATATCCAGGATAGCATATCACAAAGGAAGGTATTAAAGGCAATGTGCAATAGATGTCTTATTAGTTTTATATCAATTCAAATGCTAGCATATGTGCACAAGAAGCGCTGTAGTGTAATGCAAGGTATACTCAGTGTGTTTCTATGTGTGACAAATACATTGAAGTGCATGATAGAAACCTCTCATCAATGTTGTCTTCATGTGAGTTATGATGCAGTACTGAAGACAACGAAGTAGGTCAATTCGGTTATTTCCACGAGAATTGCCCATCTGAAAAGTGCGAGGTTAACTGTGGTACATCCCCCAAGAAATTATACTGAACAGAGTACTATCGGAGAGATACTTCATTTCATATGATAATATGAACTTCAACAACCATACAACAGCGCAACATGTACACACAAGCCGCTATAGGGTCAGCTATACAGCAGGTTATATTTTATTCATGGGAATCAGTGCTCCCTTGCCATGTACATCTGTCAACTATCCGTATATATTTGATATGAATATTGATGATATATTGCCGGATGATGAATTACAACTATATATACACTGTGTGGTGGAGCATGAGATCAGCAAATCTCTGCTGCACTATTGACCAAAGATCAATTCATTCCCAACAAGATGGTCGAAAACCTAAACATCACATCACTCTATCACCACTAGTGCATATGAGGGCAGATAAGAACTGCACCGATTACATCACATTTCCCACTATCGATAAGAATAGAGTGTCAATCAATGGTACAATTGCCATTCTGAAGCAGATAATAAACATTTTGAGTTGGAACTACACAGATGTAATGGATTCGGGGTTATGGATATGTGATGACCGTTTCACAGTCTGCAACATTGCATGAGCTCTCTACTGTTGACAGGAGCATCAAGAAAGGACTCATAACTTCAGTTTCACTGAACCTATTGCTGGTCTATTCCACCTACAGATGAATGTACCAAAAATGATTATGTATGCTTTCGATGGAGCAGCCAGAAATCCTTGGTCCCTGAGACAATTTGCTGAACTATTTTGCCACAAAACGGCAGAAAAAGATGACCAAGACTTTCATAAAAGCAATGAGTTCTTTAATCACGTTCTGGATGTGCATATCCTAGCATGCCTTATGAACAAGATTAAGGCTACGACTGTGGCAGAGTTGCATCAGTGGCTGTGTCAAAGAAAGTGGCCAAATGATATGGCCAAGCTGTCAATGGAATACAGCAATCCATACATCGTACACACGTGATGTTCTGCCATGATAGATTCCCTGGAAACTCAAACTCAAGAGTGCATAAACCAGGCACTAGAGAATCAAGTAGCACTTAAAGCAGCACATGAGGCGGAGAGACCGTCTGATGATCAAAATACAGAACCACTACCAACATTCGATTTGAAGAAAGAGGAGAGCAGGATCTTGGCAGAACTCAGTGGAGGGCAGTGGGATGTTGAATGGCAGAATGCAGCATTACTTGTAGTTGAAGGTCTTGTATACTGAGACTCCAGCGAAGCATGTAAAGGAGGCTACAGCAGTAAGGTAGAGAAATGTATAAAAATATTGATGTTGATGTTTAGGGGAAGAACTCATTTCAAGAGAAGTGTAGCAACTTGAGTGACTTAATTGCATATGATAGGGTTCACACTTGTCAAATTGTGCAGTGAAATGTTTGAATCTAGTGCTATCATTGAAGCAAGTCTGGCAGCCAGAGTTTAAAATGGCGCAGCTTAATTTCTGCCTCAAAAAGCCAATGCCAGAAGATGGTTACTGGTGCACAACTGATAGACATGGAGCAATGGTCATCAGAGGAAATTAGGATATGGTACTAATAGTGTATCAAATGTAGGATAGATGCACAAATTGGTTGATTAAGGTCAGGTTTTCGGCGAATGTGAAAGATGATGAATTCCTGCAGAATGGAATCGATCCACATATACCTGCACTTGAAGCAGTAAATCACATGGTGTCTAGTGGCAGCGGTTCATCAAAGTATCATACAAATCATCATATAGTTGATGCATAGGCAGATGTGGCTCAAGTATACACTGCACAGGTTGAAGAAAAAGTCTGTACATTCAGAGCAGGGAGGGGCAAGTCTACTTCGGAGAGTGTGATCTATTCACCTGATTGCTTGTCACAAGGGCTTGACAAGGTCTCAAATGTGGCACCTTTGGGAGAGTATAAGTAAAAAGCAAGAGGATACTGGACGAAAGGCACAGTTGTAGACTGGGCGAATGAGCTACTGGATACTTTGGAGGGTGAAGTAGACATTATGGAAAATGATGAAGATGAAGAGCATTAGACTATTTGAAAGTTGATTTTGTTTTTGGTTATCTAAGAGAAGTACAGGATGAATGGTGTGATTTTTGCAGATATCTCTAAGTCATATTGTCGTTCATTAGAGTGCACCTCTTCATGTATTTAGCACCATGTATACTTGACTTTTTCAATGCATTTTTCTCCTTTGCTTTCTGTGTGGATGCTGTCTTCCATTGGATCGCTTTGATTGCTGTCTGCTGAAAATTCTATCTACATTAATGAGGACTAGACATCTGGGCCTCTGTTGTGGCCTGTGCAGTTACAGCATGACTGGAAGTGGTAGGTATTGGTGTCAAATTTCAGTGAGTCTCATTAGAAGTGAAAGAGAATGCTGAATCAGTGAGAAGCCATGCTCTCATGGCTGCTAGATCATGCACAGACAACTCTGGAAGTGTAAAACTAGGCAACAAACGCAAGCAGGATGGTACAGTAAAATTCTGTAGTAGTGCTATTGAACCCTGTTGAGATTCTTCTGTAGACTGTGCAAGCATACCAGCTAGCACAGTATGATTATCTATTGGTTCTTCAGGATCGCCGTACACCATCAGCAAAATGTATTTTGGTCACTGGGAGCATCTGGGAGTGTCTGAGAGTTGTCAGACCAGAATCCCAGGGTGGTAAAATCCCAGAGTTTGTTGGACTGATGCAGTGTCCTTCAGGGGCACCTGGGAGCGCCTGGGAATGCCAGAGACAAGTCTGGGAGCACCAACCACAAGCCTGGGAGCACCGGGGAGCACAGGCAACAAGCCTGGGAGCGCTCACCACAAGCTCAGGAGCACTGACCACAAACCTGGGAGCACCGACCACAATCCTGTGAACACCGACCACAAGCCTGGGAGCACATTGAATCACTGTAGAGCAGTCTGGGAAAAACATCATCATCTTTGGAAATGCTGCTGGTGTGCCTGGAAATCATAGCTACTACTTATCGTTCAACGATTTTTACAACTTATGTATTCTGTTTTTATTATCATCTATATACCTGTGTATTTATATAGCAACCCATCTACACATGGTATATCTGGACTGGGTGCAGGCGGTGCTTGAGAGCAATTTGCGGTGCACCTGAAGATGACAATCTAGCGAACTCAGAGATACACTCCAAGGACATGATCAACGGAATTTGGAGATGCACTTTGAGGCCATGATCAAGTGAGTTTGGAGATGCACTTGGACGCCAGGATAGAGAGAACTTAGAAATGCACTTGGAGGCTGTAATTGAGCGAGGTTGGAGATACACTCACAGGCTATAATTGAGTGAGATTGGAGCAGTACTTGGTGGTGGTCGATCTGGAGGCAGTCAATGGGAGTGGCACAGGGTGCTGATCAGACTCCAATCATCAGGTAGTTAAATCGCAACCATGGGAATGTGACGAGGTGACATTACCTGTGAGCTCTCATAGAGCGCTGGCTGGTAGCAGTCAATCTGTAGGGAGGCATGCTGGAAGCTGAAGTTACTTTCAGGGGACAACTTGTAATCGTGAAATAACGGGATACCGGACAATCTAAGGTGTATGCTGTACTCGTTGTATGCTGTACTCCATGTACGCTGCACTCAGTGTAATGCTGTACTCTGTGTTTACTCATGATCATGGCATGAAGAGACAGATAGAGATGATTTAACTTTGTGTTCTGCGATGAAGATAGAGTTGTGGACAAGACACAGAGAAATGGGGGATGAAGATGAGAACAATATGGAGGATATGAGTGGGTATGTGAAATCAGGAGTACAACTTGCCTGATTGGGTTTAGAAGACCTCTTACTGGTGTTATTACCCACCGGATCGGGACTGGTACCTGGCATATCAGGGATGGCAAATTGACCTGCACATTTCATTCTCTAAAGTCCAATGTTCTGATGATGATTTCCCCCATCTCCGTTGATCTCTCTCCTTCTTGGGCTCAACTCTACCATCACCTAAGAACACAACGTTAAGTCATCCCTCTCTATTTCTCCATGCCATGATCATGAGTTAACACTGAGTACAGCATACACCAAGTTCAGCATCATCCCAAGATTGACAGTGTCCCACTCCCAGCCAGTGACTCATCTCTTGGCAGATGTGGTTGTAGTCGACTCTCTATATACCCACAATTACAAGTTGACCAATGAGCAGAGTCTCCACAGCCATTGTGCCTCCCTCCCTGTCTACCACCTGCAGATCGACCGCCTCCAAGTACTTCCCCAATGTTGCTGAATCACAGCCTGCAAGTGCATTGCCAAACTCGCTCAATCATAGCCTCAGAGTGTATCACTCAGTACAGTCAATCACGGCCTCCAAGCGCATCCCTAAACCCCCTCAATCATGGCCTCCAAGTGCATCTTTGAGTTCACTCGATTTCAGCCTTGAAGTGCATATCCAAACTTGCTCAATCATGACCTGCCATTGCATCTCTGAGTTCACTCAATCTGGGTCTCCAATTGCATCTCCAAACTCGCTCGATCAAGGCCTCCAAGTACAGCTTCATCCAGCGACGGCAGGTATACAGTGATACAGGGGTGATGGAGATGGACTGAGTGACAGGGAGTATATGTTCAGGAGACTCTGGGGTAGATAGACATCATATCATGTTCATCTCATCTTATCATACAACGAAAATACACACTCCATCATTCCCAAGTTTTGCTCTCACTCATTATTTCTGAGATTTCATAGATCCATGCAATTATGTGGATCCTCGTGGCCGGGTAGTATCATACCTTCTCACCATATTCCTACACTCTTCGAGCTAGAACTGCTCTGTCTCACAAATTCTGGTTGAATGTCCTGAGAGGTGTGGCGGAATGTTGATGGTGGGCTCTCTCCCTTCTAGCTCCATTGATTCACCACAATGGCCTCCAAGTGGTGCATCAGTAAGTCCTCTAAATGGGAGTCACCAGGTGCTCCTCTGATTATGCTTGACTATCATCTGCGGCCAGATTGATCATATATGTAGATATAGAGAGACTTAAATAATGCATGCCATATTATGATGTAGCGAATCTTTTGACTGTAACATTGATGAAAATGATAGTTGGAATGCCTTGTGCTTATGGAACTCTAAGAACCATTGCAGTGAGGTTACAGCACCAAGTCTCCAACAGAGCTGCGCAGTGGTCTCAGCTGCTCTCAAAGTTTCACACAGACCTGCACTCAGGTTTCAGTTGCTCCAGAATTTGACTATGCTATAAGTCAAATCTTGTAGCATCCTGAATGCACCCGCATAACTACAGGTGCTTTCAGGAGCACCTGAGAATCCTCTTGCCGAGTTTGGGAGCACTTTGCATAGCTCCAGGGGTGTCTGGAAGCATCTGGAAGGACTTAGAAGCAATGGTGAGGTCGACCAGAGCGTCTGGGAGGTCTGTGTGTGGCTTCCGGACCACTTTACATTTTGCTGATGACTGATCCAGTAGCAGATTGTGTGATGTCGAGTTGAGATATGTCTGGAAGTGGAGCATTCGTGGTAGCAACAATTGTGGCATTGCATTTATGGTTTCCAGAGGATATGTGAGGGTTATGTTATTCATACTTAATGTTGTCGTCCTGTGTGGTAAGAGCCTGGAACAATACCATGAGTATAGCTTCAGTGTAGGTCCACAATCTGCACTCTTCAAAACAAAAATCCCACCAATCCAATTCTGCTAGAATGACATCCCTGGTATCCAGTCGGATTGCATCTTGAGCTAGTCAGGCATAGATAAATGGTGAAAAGTACAGCCTATGTTGGAACCCAAAAGTTGATTTAGCCCATATATCAAGTGCACTGCTAACCTCAAAATGTTGCACTGTTGAAGTCTTTACAGTGCACTTTTCGGCATTCCGCTGCTCAGCTACTATATTTCAGGCTGCTTACTGCACTAAACCATCTCTGGTCTCCAAGTATTATATTGATGCCTGCATATCAATTCCACTCCTAACTATCTGGGATTTCTAACCCAGGCAGAAACCAATGTTATCTCAACAGCCTTCAACCCTTGGTTGATAGCTAAAGGCATTGTAATCAAGAAAGATCGCGATTACACATCTCCAGCAGCAGCACATTTTATTTACATACCACAAGATAGGTGGGTTACCATGGTGATAAGATGTTGCCATTGCTAGGAGGTGTCCATTTTGAACTCTGAGGGACATATGGATGATCGACTCGAGGATGCACTCTTCGGTCATCTCAGATACTGCGATACCAAAGTGTACCCATTACGAGCCTCCAGGAATTTCATTCGGTGGGATCTGTGTTTGGTCTATGAATCGTACCAAAATGGCTTTAACCTCGTGATCTTGCTGAGCCTTGCCAATTCACTGCCATTGAATTGTAATTGTAAGATAAGGAGATATCTTGCATTACATGACAACTTCTATGTCTGTAATATCCACACCAATTCCTGGAGCATCTGTGCATAGTTCTTGAGTACCAATATTACCATGGTCCCTGATGATATGATATGTACCAGTGCAAACATGATCTCTGGTTTCACCATCTCTGAATGTGTTTAAATACTGCTCTTGTAGACTGACCCCTAGGGATGCATGAAAAGGTGTGACAACCATTCTATGATATTCAGCAACTGCAAAAGATACTCCATCACAAAGGTTTGTTGATATGCATATACATTTGTTGATAGTATCCACAATGATCATTGAATTTGGTATTTGCCATGCCACACCAGTTATGGGAATCAGTGGTGATATTTGTACATAGCCCTGTGCCGGGTCAATCTGTGGAACCATTGGAGTGATATTTTGTCCATCTATTGCCGCTTTATATAGGTGTAAACCAGGTGGAAGAACTAAGGAATTGATAACAAACTTAGACACATTCGGGATTATCATGGTGGACAGCGCAAAGAAAGCCAGATGTTGAAAGTGAGCATACATAGCCTCAAGTGAGAGAGAGTCGTTTCGGAATTTGCTCCAACCCCATACCTGATGGCACTTGTTGATAACAACTGCACCCAGGCATTTCAAGAATGTACACTTCTTATCTGTAGCAACAACCTTCCAGAAGAATGAACCATTCCTTAGCAAGACCTCTGGTGACACCAAAACCATACTGTACTTGCCATCCTGCACTTGATTCCATATACCTGGGATACCAAGCAGTATATCTGCAGTCAAATATACTGCCTTGCTACTCTGATCTTGTAGACGTCAAATCTGCCAAAAGCTGAACATTGACTCAGTAGGGGCCAGAGGATACCTACCTGGTCCGATATTTCAGCTGGCATTGGACAGATATCCAAATATATAGTGCTGTCTTTCACTACAGATACCGCCTGGGAAAGCAAACTCTTCCCCAAGATTGTCCTCACAATTACACACACATCTTTTTCATCTTTGATGATATCTGCAATAGCGCTGACCCAGAAAGATTTTTGTGTGAAAACAAACAGCTGTCATACAGCAGCGTGAATTGGCAGCTAATGTGGTAAGTCCCAGTTGAGTTTCGTGAAGTCCACACAATCCTATTCAGCAACATTGAAATCTACACCTGCCACTGCGCTCTGAGAATAATGTTCAGTTGCCATTCGTGTCAGTGCTGTTACTCCAAGGAAGCAGTAGTTACTTAATAATATTATTACAAGTGCATTTTGACCTGGGTATTACTTCAGTGGTGGGAATCATATCTAACTGTAATGGCGAGGGCATGGACAACAGGTTAGGGATGCTACGCTGGCATGTAATCCGGTCGGGTAAGCAACAATCTTACTACCTAAATACGCACATGGAATTACTCTGAACCCATTTGCAACCGTATCCCTATGTCTATAATCTATTCTCTAACTCAGCCCGATGCTGGTGTAGGTGCCCTTACACTATTCTCGGTCTTTCAGTCACCGGATATGTTTCGCTTCCAGCAGTTCAATTTCCCCCCTTTTTTTAGATACATCGCTACACACACACAATCTACAAATCTAAGCAATTGACCACTCAATTCCTCGAAACCGGATGAATAGACTTCCTCTATGGAGTGCCAATGAGCATGGAAGTGGAGAGACGATTCGCGTGTCAATCAGTCATGAGTCATGACACTCTGAGTCTTGCCAGTTGGATCACCCCTGGATCTGAGACTCCATCAGTTCTATCTGCGGTGGAAATCAAAGAAGACTCTGATCGCCAAAGCACAACCATCAACTACTAGTAGGACTCCATTTATAACCACCAGAGCAATCATGAAAACGATACTCCAGGACTTAATATGTCAGCGCACAATTATGATGACCCAACTGCACCATCCAAGATCAATCTGCAGGAGATGGTGGAGCAGCAGCAAAAGATGATTGAATATCTCTTCCAGCATAACACTGTACAACAATAACAACGCAGAGTATTAACCCTGAACCCGAAGGACAAGATTTGGATGGCACAGCTGAAACCCGATTGCAGAGGCGCTGGAGAGGTCACAATGTATCTCAGCTCACTTGGATCGAACTTTCGGACTCATAAATACATTTTTCGCGACGACACCTGCATGGTTCAGTATGCCCCAGATCACATTGGAAGCTGGGCGTACCATATCGATTGTGATATGCACAAGACATCTATGATCGACCCAAATACCTGGGGCCAAGACCTCGAAATGAACAACTCACCATGCCTGCACAATCTCGACCTGTTTGTTGGAGAAATACCAAAGATGTACAGCAATAAGGACCGGAGACTCAATGTGGCAAGGAAAATATATAACAACCTTCCACAGGGCTACTACAATTCCAACCCGAACATATGGACATATGCCAACCAACTACGATGGAATTGCAGAGAGGCTGAGTGAGATGACATGCTGTTCCAACTGATGCTGCTCGATATGTTAAGGGTGGGCTAGAATGCCGATTAGGTACCAAAACTCAAGCTGTTTACCCAAGAGAATGGGAACTTCAATTCCCTTGACAAACGTTTTGACTAAGCAACTGATGTTGAATGTAAGGGCATGTATGCCAGCATTCAGCCTCATAGAAATACATGTGGTAATTAGTGGTATACTGTTGCAAACATGGATGGCAGTGATAGTAGGTGTCGATGTATAGTACGATTGTTGCTGGAGATCTAAGGCTTGTGGCAAGTCAATGTTATGGAATGGCCATTACCCGGCCCCGTGTCACATGCCGCCATTACAGTATCCCCCTCCTTAGGCGCAGACCTCCTGGGCTGCATAAACTGTACATGAGAAAAGGAAAGGAAAGGAAACAGAAGGAAGCACTAAACAATCATGCCACAGATGTACTTGTACAAATGCAAAAGTCCCTTTACTGATTGGTACAACTCATAGCGAACTTTTTGCTGATAGGGTGCATGGGGAAACTACACCTCCACTTGGCTGCAATCTGGAGGTGGTATAAACCCATGCCCACACCATTTGTACAGGGCCGAGATCCAAAGAAGTAAAGAAGTATGGAGAAGATATGAGAAGAGAAGAAACAGAGGAAAGGAATGCCCAATTGATTACATTCCTGCGGTCTCGAGTTCGCAAACTGTATTGACCGATGTCTTGCACTCTCGAGCCTCGGACCGCACTTCCTCCTTATCTCCACTCACGAACTCATAGAGCATCCGGCCCTCCATGTTGTACCGCACTTGTAGTTTGTATTTCAGTGTAGTTCTTGGCTGGAATCATCAGGGTGGTAGACCTTCCACTCATAACTTGGTATTGATGGGAGCTTCTGCTACTGGCATCCATCATTGCCATCAGAATTCATCAATCGCATATATCAATTGCATCGTGTAGTTGCGTCTCATTTGTCGACATCTAACACATAAGCTTCTCTGAAATAGTTATACTTAACAAGTGTGAGTTCACTTGCACTCTGCGAAGCCATTGTGCAGTGCATCATGGAATATTTCTTGGTCAGTTGTCATCAGTATGTGGCAATGACTCAGCAATTGTCATTTGAAGTCCACGTCAGTGACCATCTGGTTGACATCATGGTTGCACTCTCGATTGGCTACTTCAGTAGAATCTTGGTCGACTTCCCTGTGCTTATCTTGGTAGACTACCTTTCGGTGGGCTTCGACTGATCATAGGATGTGGTTGTTCAGACATGGCTATCTCTCTCTTTGAACATTCGTAGCTCCATCAACGACTTCTCCATCATATTCATTGTGAATTGCAATCCAGGCGAGGTAGCAGAGTGAGTTGGATCTCCGAATTGGAAATGGGATTCAGGATTGTAATTGTAATCCCTGATTAGACATCCAATTCTGTTCAGCAGTAACTTTGTCTGAAGAAAAGTGGAGTCTTGGTGAGATCATCATCCGAATTGGTTAGGGTAATGATGGGAAAATCTCAATCGTCCCATAGATTTTGTCTCGTCTTTGGACAATGAAGTGAGGTTCTGCTGCTGGCAGTGTCATACCCATCTGTTCCCATATCGCTCGCTGGTGACCATCCCAAGGTGGTAGAATAGACGCCAATTGCATCAGGCGTGAGCAGTATATCATTGATCCATATCTAACACGTAAGCATCACAGTAGGTGGTCATACTCACCATTATTGGAGAGCACTTTTGCTCCCAGAAAGCCGCTTTGTACATTGCATTTGCAGATCTTGGCAGCTTGTGATTTGGGATTCGGCAGGGTCTTGGTGGACCAGTTCTTGGTGGAAGTCATTCCGATGATAGCTTCAGTGTAGGGTTAGCAACGGTTCCGGACCGTCCCTTCTGGTCAGGGTCCGGGTCCAAACCGAACCGTTGCCACATTGGCAGTCCGGGTGGTCAAGAAACCCGAACCGTAAACTCGGGTACAGTTCGATCATAAACTCCTAACCAGTCAGAATTGGGCGTGTTGTTTGTGGGTCGCCTAGAGGGTCCATCTATAGATTCATATAAGGCTCTTGTTTTTGCAGTTTGTTAATAGTATCTTATCAAAATCGCGTTTTCAACAACCAACAATAGGTTTTTGCATGTTGTGCAGTTTGCAATATCGACTAATTTGGAATCCGTGTTTTACCTTGCATATATTGTATTTTGGCCTATAAAGGCGGTCAATAATCCTGCAATGAGCGCAAAGATCCACGCGATGCCTTGATTACCAAATATGCAAGACCTAAAACTGTTGATGCCATGTTGACCCTCATTGTCAGGATGTGACAGGGAGCATGTCGCTGATGTTTTTGGCAGTAAAGGCTGCCAATAACTCATGAATGGATGTCAGCAACCAATCGGATAATAAATTACCCAAGATGCAAAGCTAAACATCATTGGGGCTCCGTTGACGCTCATTCTCAGAATTGGGCGGTGACCGTGTCGCTGTCTCTTTTGTATATAAAAGCAGCCAATACTTTGGATATGCTTACCAGCAACCAAATTGCTGTTCAATCACTGTACTTACAAAACCAAAAATCGTTGACGCTCCGTTGACACTCATTTGAATGCATTGTCCATTCAACATCTGCTGCCATTGATAATTGTTTTCATCGTGATTTGAATTTATTGGTTGCCTTTCTGACAGGTCGAAACTTGGCCCTGTGGCAAAGCCGAGTGCAGTAACATTCTTGCACTGTTTGCTCTCACACGACTAAAATTTATATATCTTGCCAAAAGATTCATTGCACCTGCTACACATCTGTTTGTCAACCGATACTCACAAGCTACTGCTCACAATTCGTCCATAATATCTCTCTAACCGAAACTCTCGATCAAGCTACATAAAGAAGCTGGTGAAACATAGACACATTCTGTCCAACATTGTCTGCACTCCTTTATTCCTCCTTGTTTAGATTGCATTGACCGTCACAAACACCAGTTCAGCTCGTCCCTTTGACTTCCGTATTGGCCGACTCGGTCCAGGAACATTTGGCGCTGCATTCACATCCCGCTGCTCTGTGCATGCCGGATCCTCGATGCCATTGTCTTGCTCTATATCAGATTCAACATCTGCCGCAGAATCGTCTTTGCTGTCATTTGGATTATCCAAGTCGCCATACCAGTTAAGCCAATAGTGGGAATCCGAAATGCTGTCAGGTGCCCAATCATCATAACTTTTGACTAGATGACAGTTGAGTCTTCTGATTCGGCGGACATTTCATATTCGAGTTCATCCCCCAGGGAGTTCCTTTGCGGACAACTCTGGTGGAAAAGGTGATCTTTCCGACAATTTGAATGCAGCCGCACCATCGTGTTCAAACAGTGACCAGGATGCTTTGACAATCTCCTCTGTGTCCCAAATGTATGTTATGGCTGTCATCTGCTTATTTTGAGCGTGAGATTCCTTCAGTATAGGGCTGAGGTTTTGGCTGCCCTGCATCATCTCCAAAACGTCGTGGACCTTGGCCATTTGCTGCATTGTCCTTTCCTCCGCCTTGTTATTTATTTCTGAGTTGTTCTATGTGTTCGTCATATCCAATGCTGGGTCATCGCCTGACACAATCCCATTATTGGCTCGAGCAGACTGCCTTACAATGACTCTTTTGTGAAGGGTCTCACCTGTGGTGTTTGACTGCCTCCAGCCGATCACATCACGGCCAAGGGAAGAACTGGCCTCCACTCCAACACCATGTGGTATGATAGAGAATATGTCGCGCTCCACATTGTAGAGTTCAGTGTACAGTGAGTGCGTTTACTCTTGTTGGCGCCGCCACTAAGTAATGTCCGGTAACCACAATATACTGCTAATTTGCATTCAGTCGGACACATAATCACTGAGATTCAGATTAATTTGCCCCCAGTTCTTTGGCACTTCAGGCGGTGAATTCAAATAGAGCCTGGCTGCAGTCAATAAGCATGCTGCGCAATCGCTTCATCCAGGTGTTGTTTCAGCCATATTGTTAGGCATTAAGTATTTGTCATCATCGCTGGACAAATCATATGGATGACAGGATGAATGACTGGGTCCTGAAGGCGGGGTGGAGGGGATGAGATTGCTGCTCGGTACGCTTTCAGGTTGATTGACAGGCACCTGTCGATGCTTGGCACAGTATTCATTCTCCACATACTTCAGAAAGGCCTCTTGGTATTAGGTAGTATAGGATGTCTCGTCCTCAGGATTGAGATCCATTCCGTTTTCCCACTTTCTAAACAATCGCAACTTCCGGAAAGAATCAAGGATATGTGCTGAAATGAGAAGCATACCCGTCGACGGAGTCACTTCAGCATAATATTTGAACAGCTTCTGTCAAGCTACCTTCACAGCGAAGAACAAGTCTACCTTCCATCCAGTCTTCTTCTTAGCCAAAGCTCGCATAACACCATCCATGTGACCAAACATGTCATTGTACACTGTGAATACATGATGCAATGTGACTGTATGTCTCTTCGACATCCACAGGGTCCAACATCAGAATAGCCTCGAAACATCCATGACGTCCTTGACAATTGTCCATTCATTCTGTGTTGTAAAAAGTGGCCGGTAATCACAGTATTTTCGATTTTGGAGCCACTTATGGGTGAATTTAATCGGTAGGCTCACCCAAGCAACCCCTGTGTCGAGTTTCAAAGTGTCTTCACATCCACAATAGGTAGTACTGGGATGCGGAGTTGGGCTTTTTGGCAGTCAATGAAGTTGTTTCGATGACCAGGTGTCAGCACAATCCATAGAGCAAGCATTCATTGCTATATGAAGGTCAGTTTCAGGACTTTCAAAATATCTTGAAATATGTACTTTTTCAATTATGTTTGCTAAACCTGGTCTCATGGCCGACACCTTGTTGATTCTAGCATTGCCCTCATTTGGAAGGCTTTGACTCTTCCCAATGTCGATGCTTTCATTCTCTCCAAATTGCTGATCGCGCTCATGGGCTTCCCCAGACCTGGTCCGGCCTTTTACACCAAGACTACTCATAAATGCACCTAAAGCCAGCTGTATGACGTGCGCCATGCATGGTGTGTGGTACCTCAATGCAGGCCACTCGATTCCGGAGGCCTCAAGTTTTGATTGCAACTCGCGTGTTATCAAGTAATTTGAGGAAGCATTATCAGTCGTAATTCCATCCAACAGGCCTTCAGTAAGCTAAAAACATTCAAGCACGTCCTTCGAATGCACGGCTAGCATCTCTCCAGTGTGTCGGCCTGTGATCTATCATCCGTAGTTCGCTTTTGAAACCGGAAATGCCCAGGTGATTAACCTCATCAGAACCGAGTTGTACTTCACGCAATGCCCAATCATGATGCATATACTAAGCAATGACTGATGTTATGGCGAGTTTGGTAGTTGATGTGCATCCATCCAGAGCTAAACTAAGTTGATTTCTTGACGGCAATTGCGTCTGAATTGCATCCACGGTCAGTGCCTATTCCCCCGGGCAAATGTTGCTAAGGGTCATGGCGGATGGCAGCACTAGGTCACTTTGTAATGCTTTATATGACCGCCATAGCTCGATGTTTAATATAGCATTCCAGGGAATGTGAGCCGAAACAAATCCTAACATGAGGTAGCAATTCCGCGTGTCTTGGTGAAATTCAGAACTTTCAAAGTCTTCAGCAGCGAGTTTGGAGAGTTTTGTCTGTCATTTTGGTCAATTTGGATCAACCTAGATGTCATATATGAATTTCTTCTATGAACTTACTATTGTAATTCCTCAACTTCCTTGCCTCTTCAGGATGGCCGAAGCGGTATTGTCGACTGCCGAACTATTCAATTTAGTAACTTCCGACTCTGTTAACCTGTTTAACTTTGCAATGTGAGCTTTTGCATGCAAATGTTTCGCCCTTGAGCTGGTTCCATGTTCTGATGAATGGCAACTTACTTGATGACAAATGATACATACGATTCCACGGCTGCCAGTATCCTCAATACCGCGGTGCACATAAAATTGCCATGAAGACACATGTCTCGAATTATTCCAAGCAATAGGACCTTTCGAGCCTACATTCATTGAAGCTCACCAAGCATCCAAGATGATTTGTAAAGTACAGTCGCTCAAATCACGAATATAGACACTTTCATTATTGGAAGAGATTGTACGCTCTAGAAATGAGGTATTTGAAGAGTATGAATCCGAGATGGTGGTAGGAATTCAAAAGCTGGGTAGTCCAACTCAAAAGACTGCCGAATGTTACGTTATAGCAAAGTAGAATGTGGGTTCTAAAACATCGACTCTAGAGCTACCAGTACAAAAATCAGATCTGTGAGACATTGCATGCATATGTGTGAAGTTGTATACAAGGACATATTGAAAAGACTGACCACGTAAAACTCAATTTTGGAATCCTGCAATGCAGTTCATCACTGTGCAGTTTGCTGAGCCTCCACAAAAATTGTTGACGATCTGTGGGAGTTCAATTGTTGGAGGCGGATGCGATATAGTCACAAGCATTTTTGCCAATCAAGGCTGCCGATAGGTTTATCGTAAATTAGCTGCATTCCATTGCCGTTAGATTTTGCAAGATGCAAGATCCAAAGATGTTGACACTCTGTTGATGCTCCATGGACGCTCATTGTAGGACACAGTTGTAACGTTGCCGCAAGCATTTTTGTGTAGAGAGGCGGCCGATAGTTCGAGCATGGATCAATGTCGCCGCACAGCCCCTCGATTATTGAGGATGCAATGCTTAAAATCGTTCACGCTCTATCGACCCTCACGTTTCAGGCATAGGTAAGATGTCGTTGAGAGCGTTTGAGCCTAGAATGGCAGCCAATAGTTCGAATATGGATCAGTGTCCTTGCACAGCCCCTTGATCATCGAAGATGCAAGGCCTACAATCATAGCCGCTCCGGTAATGCTCATCGTTATGACGTAGCAGCGATGTTGTCGTAAATATTTTCGCTTCGAAAGGCGGCCAATAGTTCGATTCTGGATTCACATTGTTGCACAGCCCCTTGATTGTCGATGATTCAAGGCCTAAAATCGTTGAGGCTCTGTTGACGTTCCTTTGTAAGATATAGCTGAGATGTTTTCGCAACGTTTGTTGCCTAGAAAGGAGGGCGATAGTTCGACTATGGGTCAATGTCGCTGCATAGCCCTTTGAATTTCCAAAATGCAAGGCCATAAGTCATTGATGCTCACTTTTAGGACATAGCAGCATTGTCGTCGCAACCATTTTTGCCTAGAAAGGCGGCTGATTGCTCGATTATTGGTTAATGTTGCTGCACAGCCCTTTGGATTTTCCAAGATGCAAGGTCAAAGATTGTTGATGGTCTGTTGACACTCATTTTCAGGATGTGGCAACGAGCATGTCATTTACCTTTTTGGCGATAACACCGACCAATACATGCACTTTGGCAGGATGTGACAATGCAGCCGTTTGATTGGTGAATGTGTAAGATTAAAAATTGTTAATGCTCTGTTGACGCTCACATTAATCACATCAAAACAGCCTTTGTACATTCAATAATTGTTCGCAACGAATCCTATATTCCTCATTGACATTTGACACTGTGATTGTAGGTATTGTGATTTGCATCCAGCATCTTTGTTACCTCTTAGTTTCTGATCAACCTCTATCCACGTTATCTGAGTGACAGATGACGTGGCTCTATCACATTCCTGTGCTTTCAGCCGGCCATTGACGGCATGTAGATTATTTCACTAGTTTTCGGTAAATATAGCTCGATTTCCTGATCTTTCCATGTCCAGCTCCTTCTCCTCAATTTCCATGATGTACTATAAGCAATTTCAAATATCTCAACCATGTGCACTAGGTCTGTGACGAGAGTGATGAAGTTGGATGCATCGATGAATGCGGCATGACAGTCGTCATTCCGACTGGTTCGTATTGGGCACTGACCGCTCTTTCTATGACTCGTATGACATCACTGCCTTGAGTGTTATTAGTATATTTTGTCACTAATATAGCTTTTGCTTTCTCCCTTAACGATAATCGGCAAACAGAAATCCCACATGTTGGGCGTCTTACAGCCTAATTTGGATTCTAAAACTGTCGCATTGTGCGTTCGACCCTTGCACATGCACAGATGAAATATCATGTCTCACAATGGGGTCACTGAAATCAAGAAAAAGCTGCCACATAGCAAAATTGGTACACACATTGCTATTCATAGAGATATGATGTCAAAAATACCAATTTACCTCTGAATTCCTCCGCTGCCGCAGGAGGCGTCACCATGTCTTCGTCCCAATCCGATATCCATATAGTGAGTAGCTGGGGGAAGCTCTATGCAGAGGTAAAGCTTACGAGTTCTACAGGCTTCGGATTTGGAATGAGTGATTAATCAAACTGCATGGTTGGCGCAAGACCGGGTATGGTCTTGTCCGACTGCTGGTTCCCAGAACCTAGCCTCATCTGACTGCATTCTCATCGTGACGTCCCTTGCGGCATCCGCGATATTCCGGGGACAATGTCAAGACGATCCATAAGTTCTCCAAATGTTGTCGGTGGAAGAGGCGATGCATCATCATCAGTGTGCAGTTTAATGACTGCTGGGACCCTCAATTCGGATGTGGTATACTTCATGACTCTTTCAAAGAAGTAGTCGGCTGCGTCCTTCTATCCCGGTTGCGTCAATTAGTCAAGCTTCATCTGCTTCTGCCGAAACCTCTCCATGCGCTACTTTGCCTTGTTGGTAATTGTGCCCA
>Ga0307515_10000447_pt1 | contig 98924 bp, 81 predicted proteins | sample 17_EM_MG_FD_194513 | JGI IMG/M metagenome (GOLD analysis project Ga0307515, IMG submission 194513) | Populus trichocarpa ectomycorrhiza microbial communities from riparian zone in the Pacific Northwest, United States - 17_EM | ecosystem: Host-associated > Plants > Roots > Unclassified | place...
GGGTTTTGTCAGATTCTTGGAGTCTTTGAGTTTTCATTTGCGCGGAAGCGGAAGCGGAGGGGAAAACTGTAGCATATATGCCATGGCCGCGGAGCGGCCGAATGCAACATGATTAAAACAAACAAACAAACGGGTGCTGCTGTTGTGCAACCACTCGGTTAACCCTAGGTCTAGGTTGGTTTATTTTTACGGGAAATACATGTGCGGATGGATTGACTCGACATCGCCCACTGTTTCCACCTTGACTGTCTGAAAGACTACAGATCTGTTCTTTACTTTTGTCTGATGTTTTAAAAACTTAAGCACGCACACTTTGTCAGGAAGCATCGGATTTTAAGGCTTATTTGATAAGTATGGACTTATCCTTAATAATGCATGGGTGTCGTGGCGCAATGGTAGCGCGTTGGCTTCCGGTGCTAGATTGCCAAAGGCTGCAGGTTCGAGTCCTGCCGATATCGTTTTGCTGACTTTCATATCTTTCTCATTAGACTCTTCCTGTAGAATCTGGAGACCAGTCTCAGTCTCAGTCTCAGAATTCGAGCTCCAAATCCAAATTCTGGAGGGGGGTCCGCACCCCACCTCCAGATTTACCACAGCTCCAGATGTCAGTCTCAAATTTTAGTACTGCACTCTCAAATGGTCAAGCACACTAAATAGGCCCACATTTCCTTTGTTAGAATGACCGGCGGTTTGACGATTCAATCGAAGTTTACTGGGAGTTTAGAGCTTAGGATAATGAGTAAGTGATAGTCATTTACTTCTTCATGGGAATTAACTCTCAATTAGAGGTTGGCTGGTATGTGCTTGGTCCAATCCTGGCGGTACGCGGTTGTTCAATCCTGGCCAAGGTTAATCACTACACAAATACATAGGATCTTAGACTGAGATTTCCATCTTATCACAAACATGCAAGAATTGTTGAATCGCACCTAAAACAAGGTAAAACCCACAAATTCAGTCGAGGAAAATATGTCCTATATAAAACAACACCCACTCCTCCAACTCCCCCACCGTATCATCGCCCCATCAAAATAAAAATACATACATACATACAAAAGAAATCTTCCATAAGGAATGCCCAATTCAGATCAGATCATCGTCATCTCCACTCCATTCACCCTTGTACAAAGCACCGGACTCCCGGGTCGCATATCTTCATGCTTGTCCTTCTTCATCTTATCCTTTCCATCCTTCTCCTTGTCCTTCTCCTCCCCTGTCTCATGATTATCTTTCTTGTCATCTTTCTCATCCGTCACCTTCTCCGATTCGGGGTCGGCTTCCTTCTTCTCCTTTTTATCTGTCCTCTTTTCCTGATCGTCCCCCGTTTTCTTATCCTTCCCTACCGTCTCCTTCTCCGCCTTCTGATTATCCTTCTCCTCGTCCTGTTCAAGCTCTACTACCGCAGGCGCGACGTCTCCGGCGAACAATTTCGTCTCCGCCTTCTCCACCTTCTGTGTCGGTGTAATCTCGAGAGGACTCATCGCACACGGCGATGTTGGTAACGAGTTGCGGTTGGCACTAGCCGCTGTGTCGAGTACCGACATTGATACAGACGTGCTCAGCGGCGAGCCAAAGGTGGCTCTTCGATACCGCCCCGGTAATGGACTATATCCCGGGGAGGTAGGTGATGGGGAAGTAGTGATGAGCTGGGGGAGGGTCATAAACTCCGGTGGCAGCTTTGGTGAGAAGAGAGGGCGCTGTGGAGGAGTCTGCGACTTATTGTTGGTGATGAGGCTTGGCAGGGATGCGCGCGGCGATTTCTGCGCCAGCTTTTCAGGTGACGTAGGACGTGAGATGGCCGCAATGAAAGTCTCCTCGTCAGGGGAGAGTGCAGTGGGCTCGGGGCTGATGAGGGGTTGTTCCAAAGGGAGATGATACTCTGTCTCCGGCTCGGATTCTTCCTCTTCGCTACTGCTGCTTTGCTCTTCCTTCATTCTTCGTCTGAGACGCTCCACAATCTCCAACTCCCCCTTTGCACGCTTCTCGAGTGCCTCCAGCTCACTTTCCAGCCGCTTTTCGAGAATCCCTTGCTCTAGCCGCAATATCTCCTCCTCTGCTGCTGCTAGCTGCTGATGGAGGGCTGCCACCTCCGTTGGCCCCGCTCGCCGAAGATGCGCCTTCTGCGTCTTCACCATCAGACGATCCCGCTGCTCCTTTGTCGTGTTTGGCTGGAGAAGATGCGATAAAGTAGTGGAATACATTGTCTGCAGGGAGCTCAAAAACGATTTCTCATTTTCCGCGAGAAGCATCTGTATTGTTGATAGGTTCTCAGAGGCGGAAAGTGGGAAGAGTGATCGGGTTTGGAAGAGGCGCGTTTGGGCGGCTAGGAGCTCGGCGTCATAAGACAGTAACGAGCTAACTACGTCCGAGCGAACGTTGGGGATGGGAGCCGGTGCGGCGGGCGTTTGTGGAACACTGACGCAAAAGGTAGATTGCCATGCTGGAGGAGTGGGGGCGAATGGTGGCACAGACGATGTGGCGCTCCAGGGCTCCGTTTCGCTGGGTCGAAGCGCCGGAGTGCCTGTTGCTGTGCTTACTGCTGTGCTGGCTGCTGTGCTGGCTGCTGTGCTGGCTGCTGTGTTGCCAAAAGTTGGGGATGCTAGCGAGGGTCGGCGCTGGAGGCAGGGGCCTTGTGCCCCCTCACCTTCGTCCTCTGCTTCCTTCGTCGCGGGTCGAAGACCAAATGGGAACGGAGTCTTGGGTGGTTGCTTATTCCACAGCCGCTGATATTTTCCCACCTTTGTTCTTCCAGACCTTGGAACACGAGGCACTACTTCCTCCTCATCGTCTTCCTCGGATTCCTCGTCCGAGGAGCATGGGGAGAAGAAGGAGCGTACCGAAGACGCATTCGCCAATGGATCCTCGAGGAAGGATATGCCCGTTATTGGTGGCTTTACGGCCAGTAGCGGGGGAGGTATAGCTTTGACATGCGGTTGTAGTGCTTGTGGTGGGGCGCTGGAGAGTTTCGTCATACGCGCAGAGGCAAAGGAGCAAACAGGCGAGATCGGTGTAATTTCTTCGCTCTTGCAGAGAGATTCTGAACTACCGCGTGTGATTGAAGCCTGAGAGGAAGAGCGGGATGGAGGTGGCGAAAGCGGGAGGGACATAGTTGATGGCGTTGTATGTGCGGATGATGAGGTCGGTCGATTATCGTACTAAATAGAGAATGAACACAAGATGGTTGATTATTACGGCGGGTCGTGTAAGTCGCGAGAGCTAGAAATCTTCTGGTACCGGCCGGAAGGATATGCTGCTGTCTAGTGAAGCGATGTTCTGGGCACCCGGGCGTAGATATAAGAAATCCCGTTGACTTCCGAAATATAGTAGATGCAGTTATATATTGCCTCCAAGCGCTGTCAGCTGCAAAGCATCAGCAACACCCCAACCCCAACAAGTGTTGGAGTTATGCATTCGGAATCAATGCATGGCAGTACTTACTCCGCAGCCAAATGCCAATTCGAAACGTGTAAGTGTTCAGTATATAATGCAGAAGTGCAGCAAAGGCGGTAACGGCAACAATAAAGGTAGCAATCAGTACACACTTCGCTACAAGCAACCTAGGGACAAAAAACCCGCAAAACTAAGGAAAGAAGATGTGAGAAGGGGTGGACATAGGAAACGATGAAAATATATTAAAATAATATGAAACACATTCTTTTTCTGCTCAGCAACCCATGATTGATTTGATCCGGCGATGAATACTTCTCCTGGTCCTGCAAACGTTCGCAATACCAATGACTGACCAACCAACAACGATGCAACAGAATCTGACGGTAACTAGTGCTAGTGCGCGACGGATCGGAAAGCGAATAATCGAGCGTGGATGAGCGACAACCATCCAATGCCATCATGTTGATCCCCCGCTTGTAGCGGTGGAGATCGGTCTCGAATCCTTCAGCACAAGTGCCGGAGGAACCCTTGCATGATGCAGATTATGCCAGGAACGGCCGTGTTAATTTTAGACCTGGAATGACGAACCAACCGACGACCATGCACTCCACACATTTTTCGTGGAGAGGGAGGTTGGTTAGCGGGCGGTTAACGAGGAGGACAGCGTTTGGGTACGGTGACAGTCATATGATTGGCTGCAAGGAGGTCAGGTCTTATGTTTCTTTATTTTTGCGCTATTGAAACCGAGCTAATTTAACTCGATACGGTAATACACCTGTTCGGGCATTTTTGGGGACATATATGAGGCATATGTTTCTATGATAAGAACTTTGAACCTGAAACATTAACAACCGAGCCGGAGTCTCGGACTTGTCTGCGGGAGCCCAATCAGACAATCACGACGGCAATGCTGCATCCTGCCGGACGTCATATCTGTCCACTCGCAGCCCGTCATCTCATGCTTCGCTACGAACCTCAGGATTGGCATGCCTTACGAAACGCAAAGACATCGTTAGCACTCCTGAAGAATGAGGCTGCCAATCTCGTTGACGTGTATCGTGAACCAGACTCTCCCATTCCGCCAGCTACTCTAGTCTCAACAGATATCGCGGACTGAGTCGTTCGAATCTAGAAGCTAGTGATACACGTATGAAGCTGCAATCCAGACGCGATACTCTCTACTCACTCTATGGATAGCACCTAGCACCTTGTGACTTCTATCTTCAAGGCAGGGCGCCAATGTTAATTCGAGATGAAGCCCTCCTCTCCTCCTTCCCCGTCTCTTTTGTTTCGTTTCCTGTCACTTTCCGCCGTTCTCTACTTTCGTCCCATTTTTCTCTTTGGCGTTTTTTTGCCTTATTTCCTTTGTTTGATTTCCTATCTTCTTTTCCTATTTCCCGTGTTATTTCATTTCTGCACACTCGTTGAGGCCGAAGGTTGGTGATATCTCTCTGTTCTGTAACCGCCCGCACATTTTCTTACACGACGCACATACAGGGAAACAACATCCTCGACTGCCGCTGGTTATCACCAACTCTTTGCAACACCAAAATCCAGCAGACAAGACTAAACCATCACCTTTTGGCTGGGCCATATTGCGCCATATCGCTGCGGCGTTCACACTCATTCAACGCCACGGCGCACAGAAAACCCCACGCTCCCTCGGATGAGCCGAACCAGACTAGTCGTTACGATAATGTGGGTGCTTGGAGTATTACTATCGTTCAGCATCACAGTACGAGCAACAGCAATGACCCATTACGGTACAATTCTAAAACCAGAAACCAACCTTCTGGTAGCCAGGCAAGATACCTGCAGCGACTCGGGCAGTCGTTTCTGCAATATCACCGGGTCCGCCACATCTTTCTGCTGTCCATCGTCAACAGAATGTATCCCACTCGAAAACTCAACCACTGTAATCTGCTGCAACCTCAACGAGAGGTGCGACCAGATCCATCCCATCACATGCCCAGACTTACCGAAGGCATCTCAAAAATGTGGTGACAAATGCTGTCCTATCGGCTTCGATTGCGACGGCTCGGGTAGCAAGTGCACGATGAAGCCCGAGAATCTACCAGAGAAGTACAAGCAGAGGCAAGGTGAAAATGTCGTTGGGGCAGGAAAGAATGAGAGCTCCAGTGATAGTAAAGGCCAAGGATCATCAGGCCCCATCCTCCCAACGAGATCGATTAGTTGTCCCGCGTTCCCCGCCAAGGCGATCGTGGTAGGCCTCTTCCCAGGCATCGTGATCGGAGCGGCTCTGATGATGTTGTGGTCGAAAATGGTCGAGATAAAGACGCGTCGGAGGAGCATTAAGAGCTTTGGGGTTTTCAATAACTACTTCCCTTCGGAAGCAAACCTTACCGAGAAGAGACTCACCAAGAAACCAAGTATGCCTGCCGGCTTCTCCCGGCTGCAGCCGCAGTTGGAGGAGAGCTCATTCTCGCCGCTCAGCTTTTCATTCCGCTCTCCGAACCTGGGACCACCGGTACCTCCTGTCCGCTCAGCCTCTAGAGCTCAAAACGGATCCGCGGGCTATACCCCTCCTGTCCGCTCAGCCTCTAGATCTCAGAACGAATCGCTGGGCTATACCCCTCCTGTCCGCTCAGCCTCTAGATCTCAGAACGAATCGCTGGGCTATACCCCTCCTGTCCGCTCAGCCTCTAGATCTCAAAACGAATCCTCTGGCGGTAACCCTCCTATCCGCTCCCAGGCATCCCCGGCCCAACCATCCCCGGCCCGTTCTCTGCCAACTTCTACTTCAAACACTATAGCTCCACTAGCTCCTACCTCAAAACCTCTAACTACTAAACCCCAATATGTCGATCCCCGCGAGTCCGAACCAAAGACCGAATTCCAGGCACCTCCAGCCCCTCGCACTAAAAACTTTACCCGTCTCCCGCCTATCGCTGATCCCAGGCGAGAATCCGGTATGACGTTGTTCTCCGATATTTCGCCGGTACAAAAACGGACGAGCCTCGAGACGGGGTATAGTGCGAGTGTGTACAACGATGGGAACGAGCTGGGAGCGTTTCCGTTCTTGAGGGCCGAGACCGCAATTCCTCCCATCCCCAAGCCGGCGCCACTGTTCTACCGGCAGGCCGGAGGGCCGATGCCAAGACCGCCAGTGGAGGGTTGGAGAAATGTTGGTGTCGGGGGAAGGTTGTAATATATATGTATGGTGATGGCATCTATCTGATCCGACTTTTTTTTTTTACATTCTGTTGGGTTTTCTGCATAGCATAGGTAGCATAGCATGGCAAGCGGGGGATGGCGTTTGGCTGTTTTTATGATGATGTCTAGCTCTTCAGCGAGTGTTTCTTTTTTGCTTTGGTCTTACATTTTTATTATTCTTTCGTTACAAGTTCCGCACTTGGTTATGGACTTATGACGTTCGCTTAGTTTCATTACTATTTCTTTTCAGATCTGCAGGAGTTAAGTGGTCGGTCGTTATAACATTTTATTTGTAGTATAAAAACTTAGGCAACAGTGGTAGCAAAATGGATAAATTGTGTGGGGGAACTTGTCCGGCGAGGGTGGAAGTCAGAGTGAACGTCTGTGATACAATACCCAACAAGTCATAACTTCTTTGGTTCAATTTCCTGAACGTTACGTATTTTAGATACTATAAAGCACACGACATCAATGCCCTATCATAGTCCGTACCCTACCAGCTCCACCATTCATTAATCATCTAATGTAGGGCACATACACCTGCACCATCCTACACAACGTTATAATCCAAATTGTTTTACCGCAATGTTTCAAATTGAATTTGGTGTCGTGGCGCAATGGTAGCGCGTTGGCTTCCGGTGATAGATTGCCAAAGGCTGCAGGTTCGAGTCCTGCCGATATCGTTTTGCTCTGCTGCGTCTCGTTCGACTGTTATACCACGGGTGTTGTTGTAGGTGCTGTTTGGCGGTGGCGGCGAGGGATGGCAGGTCAGAGTTGTGCGATGTCAACAACGAACTTCTAGACATTAGAAGTTTGTATGGCATAACGCCTAATATCGGGCGGTTGAATGGCGTCCAGAAGTTGCTCCTCGCGAAAGAACAAAGGCTTCAGTCTTGACCGGATGTTTTGACGATTACTCTCGTTTCCGAGTGTTTGTGGTAGAGCGTGCTACGTTCTTTCATCAGAGTATTACCTGCTTGGCATGTACTAGTCATGGTTAATGGCAAGAAGCGACCTCTTCACTGAGCTAGCCGAGAGTAGTGCTAGAAACACCAGGATGTATGTTCGAGGCTTGCAGTGCTCTAGACACCTTGGCCGTGCAGGCTCGAAAACCTGCGATGCTCTAAACACCAAGACCCCAGGATACAAACCGTAGGTTATCACTTTTTCCTATTCCTCATGCATCGTGACCACCGCCACCCTATCATGCCACTTACAAAGGAGTTGATGCATGATGCAAGGCGATCTGGATTGGAAATAATCATGAGAACCCGAAAAAACGTCGATGTTCACAAAACCTGGTTGACGATAGCACTTAGGTCCCGTGAATGCTTCATCCGTGGGACCGCCGGTCATTCCCATCACAGTTATACCAATCAGGGTCCCATATATCAAGAAACTCTCTCTTCGCAGAGCTGGTTGTGTGGTGTTAAAAACACCAGGATGCAGGTTCGAAACTTGCTGTGTCCAATTGGTGCTCCAAACACCAACAACCCAGACTGGAAACCTGGTTATCACTTTTCCTAATTCCCGTACATGACGAAAAAAAAATGAGTGCCTTATCGTAACCGCCGTCCCCATGACAGTGTTAGCCACTTATGTACCTATACTACGGATTTGCCGTATAATCATAGTAGATGGTAACATCAATAAGTGATACCTTCGCTGAACTGGCTGAGTTGTGGTGCTAGAAACAGCCGGTGCAAGTTTGAAACCTCTAGTGCTTTAGATACTAAAACCCTAGGCTAGAAACTTAGGCTTCTCACTCTTTCCTTATCACAGTGAGCACGGGTGCCTTCATGACTCCCATCACGTTGCGTTAGCCCAATCACCCCGTTTCGGCGTCGATGCATGACGCATTCGGGTATACATCAAACCACAAACCACCATAATAATTCGAAAAAACCGAGACCTAACAAGAAGCGGTCTCATCACTGTTTTTCTTCCCCCTCCCAAACATCACAAAATACGCGGGTGTCTTATCACGACCTCTTCCGACCGGCTGGTCAACTTATCATGCGGTTTTGGCCTTCCGAAAGTTTTTGAAAGGATAGCACCAAAGTGGGATACGCTCTCTGATGTCATGAACTAGCCGTAGTTACCGACAAACTCCCTCCTCACTAGCTGAGTATGGTGCTAAAAACACCATAATGCAGGTTCAAAACCTCTAGTGCCCTAGATTCCAGGCAGAAAGCAATCTCTTCACCGAGCTAGCTACGTGTGATGCTAGAAACACTACAATGTGGATTCGAATCCTCCAGTGCTCTAAACACCGCTCACCACTCAAACTGTAAACCTGGTGATATCACATTTTTCCTACCTATCACGAAAATCGCGTTTAGTCATCCTGCCACTAAGATATAGTTGAAACAGAAAAGCCGGAATCCAGAGAACTCAAGCGCAGCGGCGAAGTCCTTGAAACTCTGCTCCAGCTTACAGCTCATAGTTCATCACTCGCAAGCACCGAGCGATCATTGAAAAGCCTAGATATCTTGTCTCCCTAGACGCGTACTTAGACAAGACCGTCCACGTGCAATATTAGTCAAGCTATTGACTCATCAGGCTATCGGCGCATATGCCCCGTGTGTCGTGCAGAGTACTCGCACCTTCCGCAACGTTGCCTCGCAGTTAGCCTTTCTGGACACTCTGCTTTTATCCAATGCCAACATAAATTTGCTTTAGAGAGTGGCTGCTCTCAGGCCCAGGAACATACACCGCCCGCATCTTGATGGGTAATCACGACTTACACGAGGCATGTTTTGAAGGAAGTGATATCCCATGCAGCAGCAATAGAAGGCCCACAGACGCCATCTAACCATCCGGCGCATACCGGATTCAACATCTAACCGTACCCAATTTCTCGCAACCAGACGTTATAGACCTCCAAAGTTCGTCCACATTGGCTACAATCATCCCTCCCTCCCCGCGTGAGAAAACGCACCACTCATTCCTCACTCATCGTACAAGCACCCCCCTTACTCCATCACAACCCCTCACCTGCATCACCACATCTCACTAAGTTATCCCCAACCCCATCTTTACCACAAAAACAAGCCTTCACCAAGCAACCTCACATAAATCACGATCTACACGGCCCATCAGATTGCCAAGAAGTTGCAACCAATCAAAATCAAAACCCAACACGGCTTTTGCGTATGCTTGTTTCCCTCTGGCTAGCTATCGAATGATGAAGTAGATATCAAAGAATAAAAACCCAACAAAGAAAAGAACAAAAAGTATGGTGGTAGTGGAATATCGATATCACAAAAGTCCTCCAACCAAAGACAAAACTCCAACCCGACATAAATACAATGACAGAAACGAAATTGAAGAAAGTGTGTATTCAATCAAACCCCGCGCTCAAAGATGCAATTCCAAAATCCAAATGCTCCACCCCTCGAATGTCATCTCCTATATTCCGGCGGTAATGCATCTAGTTCCAGGGCTGGAGCACTTGGCACTACGTTCCTGCTATTGCTGCTGCTGCTTGACCCTCCGATCCCCGGCGGTAAACTCTCCTCCGCTAACAACCGTTGCCGCTCACGTTCCGCCTTATCGTCTTCAACCGCCGCTTCTGGATCTTCATCGTGGAGATGTAGGGCCTCTATTGGCGGTGCTGACGGAGGTGCCGAGGACGATGGTCCTGCTATTGTTGCCGGTGCGGATGGGAGGAGCTGAGTTTTTGTGTCGAGTGGAGGAGGCGGATGTTCCCGGGGTTGCTGCCAGAGGGGGTTATACTCTGGTGCTTCCTGGGGGAGAGGTGGCGGTGGTGGCGGTGGTTGTGGTTGTGGTTGTGATATTGGAGATGATGGGACAGTGATGACTGGGACCTCCTTGCTCCGCTGCATCCTCCCCTTCTTCCCCACGCTGTCTACGGTTCCGACGACTAACTCGAATCGGCACGCAACTATGCTCTTCTCTCGCCGCCGTACCCTTTCCGTCTCAATCATCACGCCGTCGCTACATGATAATGACTCCCCTCCGCCGCTGTTTCCCCCCCCGCCTGCTTTCGAAAAGTCGGCTTCGACACCCCCCGCCGGCCACGGGATCCCCGGCACCGCCGCAGAGAAAAGGTCATCCACGTTCAACTTGCCGCCAAGATCTATCATGACTTCGACGTGGTAGCGGAACTCGACAGCACCCCCGGGGATATTGGTGATGGTTGGAAACACGTCTTCCGGCACCCGTAGATTCGCTCTCACAACTGTAGTCATCGTGTCCGGGTTTATTATGATCGGACATATCGTCTGGCTCAGGTCCTTGCGGAATGTGTGCGCAGTTGGAAGTGCCCCTATCCCGCCGACTTTGAGTTTCTCAAAACTTATGTCGTCGTCGACGCCCCCCGTCGGATCGAACCGTGTCTGCCGCATCAGTGTCAAAATTATGCCGTGAAGGCTTTTTATGCATTTTGTGTGTTTGATTGAAATCTTTATGCCGACATTTTCCCCGCGGAGCGCGCCGGCGCTGGCCAACTCTACCATTGCTATTATGGGCGGCTTGGTGGATGATTTCTCGGTGAGCGTTTCGCGAAGGTTGCTGACGGAGCTGTTGGGCGTCGAGCCGACTGTAGAGGGGGAGACGGAACGAGGGGATTGCACCTTTTTGGGGCGGTGGGGATGTCGAGATACCGGTTCGAGCTTTATCACCCGGGGTTTTGGTACCGGGTACCGGGCGATGTCGATGGTGTCTATGAGCGAGATCTTGGTGGAGCACGACGATGTCGAATGGTTTGCGGTGGGGCGGGTTAGGGTCCCGATGATGGTGTAGGATATCGATCCTTTCTCGAACTGCGTGGGCACATGTCAGCTTGTGGGAGCGAGGCGGGGTCGCAGTACGCGCATACATCTAGCGATGTGGGGAGCCCCGCGATGCCGGGCAGCTTGCAGAACTCGAGCTCGAACCCAAACTTGTATACCCCGGGCTCCAGCCTGCCCTGGCCGCACAGCACTATTTCATCCCAGCAGATGTTGAAGTTCCCGTATCCGAAACCTGTTCCACAGTTGCCGGTGCGCAGCCCATCCAGCCCTGTACTCCCCCAGTCCCCCTTCCCGTGGTTCCAACTGCCGGCTTCTCGCGTCGACGTGCACACATTGACACAGCCGACCAGGCAGGCGGTGAGATGGGTTATCGCTAGCGCACGTTCGGCGGTGATGCATACGAAGCCCTTGACGACGTCGGTGGGCGAGTAGACGCGATGCGGGTCGTTGAGCTGGATGTGGAAGTCGGTAAGGGCGCGGCGCGAGGGGCGAAGCGAAAGCAAGGAGGCCTTCGATCGCAGGCGGCGGATAAGCGAGCGAGCGGCAGATGGGCTCCCCCCTCCTTCCGCTGCCGACGTCGAGGACATTTTGTATGATATATGTACGGGAGCACGTAGCGTGCCAAGAATGCGAAGGAGGAGCAACTATATCGGTCGGCTGGCAAAGCTGCGAAAGAGGGGCGAGGTTGAGATAATCGCTCGTTCGCTCTCGTTTCCGGTCCGGGCGCCGTGCGTTGGATCAGACTATATTGTCGGGGGGGGTTGCACGTTTGCTGGTTACTGCGGAAAAATGGACAGGAGGCGGCGGTTGCTGACGCAGACGATTCGCAATGCACTTTTCGTTATAGAAACGGTCCGTACTGGGGTTGTTGCTGCTGCTTGGTTGCTGGGATGGGATGCCGGGGTGGTGCTGAGGGAGGTGTGTTGGGATTGAGAGGAAGCTGTCAGTTGCGATGCGCTGCACTCCTTAATTGATGCGGATCGAGAGCACGAGCGGCATGCGCTAGACCAGGGGCAGAGCGACCGGCAAAAGGCACCAGCGCAGCCAGAGAAACGCTTCGCCGCGAGCAAGAAACCAGCCAAAAATCCAGGGGCACGCCAGGCTGCGAATCCGCCCAATAGCCCGCAGCGTTCAGCCGAGGAGAGAAGATGCGAATCGACACGACTTGTGACGGGACTCGCGGCAGATGACGAACCACTCTCCCGATCCCGGCAACAGGCCGAAAGCGCTCACGTTGCACGCTGTACGGCCGAAACAGGCGACGGGCGGTGGTCCGAGACTGCAATATGGAGAGGATGTGAGCACCCAGTGGTACGTGGGGCGAGAGCGCAGACAGACCGACTGGCAGAATGTGGTGCAGTGATGGCGATGCGCGAGGCGATGCGTGCGGCGATGCACGTCAAGCTCGCAATATTGGCGTTGGCTCGAGCTGAGCTGCGTTTGGGTGCGCAAAAAAGCTTGTATTGCGTCGACGGGCTGAGCACCCGCGCGACGGCTAGGTGTAGATAGATGCAGCAATGGAGACAATAATAGCAAACAGAGCGGAGCAGATCGAAGATGACAGAACGGAGAGAGATCTCGTCGCTGCCGACAGTCTGTCTGGCGTCTGGCTTCAAGGCTTCCTTTCTTTTTCCCTACCTCTCGAGAAGCAGCTTCGACCAAGACTTCGACGGGCGTTCGCAGGAGACAAGACAGGACAAGGCGAGTGGTGGAAAAGCTTGTCACGTCCAAGACCCCTTGGCGGGAGAATGCCTAGCTTTAAGGTAAGCACGCAACCTGGGGGGAGGGGTTGGCGAGCTGGGGTGTGGGTGGAACTCGCTCGTTTTTGCCATTTGGGTGGTGCTGCAGAAATCAGTGCGAAGGCGAGCAGCATCGATAATAATAGGCACTGCTGGGACTCGCACCCTCAGAATGCTACGGCGGCATCCCAATGCACGCTGTCCGCGGTGCTCTCCGCCCCGCGCTGCCAGCCCGACGCCCGCTCTGCCCTCAGCGTCTTGCGGTGCCAGCAGACAGCAGACCGTGGAGCGCTGGCCTGCGAAGCCGCCGCCCACACGTGACTTGCCCCATCGGGCATAGCCTCGCGCCGGTGTTGGCCGATCTGCGCAAACCACCAACCGTGGCACTGCCACTCTCGCTCGTGTGCATTTGACTCATCCCACTCCCTCGGCAGTCGCAAACCACTGGCAGTGCCGGCTACTCTATTTCTCGCCCCTTTGCTCGCTCGGACCCAAGATCCTGACTGGAGTGACGTTTGCTGCGGTGGGAGAAAACAAGCCTTGCCCAGAGCATGCCGACTTCCGACGTGCAGCTCTGCAGTACCGAAGGACCGTGCCATTGGATGCGATGTGATATGTTGGCTGCGAGATGCTGGTCGGCTGGCAGACTGCCCAGATCGAGCAGGAGCCTAGCAGTGATGCTTGTTCGGCGTCGGTTAAATTTGCACATCGACGCTGTTTGAAGATAACCTGGACAATCGCCGGTATTTCAAGTGGTGGCGACGATGAACTGAAGCGCTGGGTTTGCGTCGAACGTTGCAAAAGCTTCTAAGCTGACCTCAGGAGCAAATTCGGCCCCCAAATCGCCCGGGACGATCCGCGCGCCTACACAAAGAGTACTTTCTGCATCGCTTCTCTGCTTGTTTCCCCCAACAAACCTGTGCTCAAATAGTCGCCATGTTTTTTATGGTTTATGTAATTATAAAACGCCAAGCCATTTGTTACCCGTCTTCAGGGACACCACTTCTTCATCTTCAGCACTCAATATATCGACCAACGTCCGAAGGGTTTCTCCGAGAGCCGCCGGAGAATCCCAGAGTCTCGGCGCCCTCATGCCGTACTTATGCCATCGCGGGACGGCATGCAAAGGTACCTACTTGGATGGAAGGCGCAGGCGGCGTGTAATAGGTAAAGTTGCACGAGAAAAGAGAGCTACTGACATGTCCACCCCAATAACTCGATAAGATGCCCGCATCCCCACAAGAGCACCGCCCGAAATTCGCCATGTTTAAGAACCATCCCGCTCATCCTTACGGAACGCCTCGAGAGTTGCTGCGCGAATCTGTATCGGCGGCGGAAAGGCATTACGGGATTGCATATCCGACTTTTCGACCTCGCCAGGGATCTATACTCGATATTGACTACCACCACGCGTGCTACTCCCCTGCGGCTAAAGATTCTTATTGAGGTGTGTGAGGACGACGGTAATCACTGCTACTGCACAGAAGAACCAAGGTATTGTTGCCAAGGGCACTGCCACCAGAGTGCGTACGAGTTTACCATGGACGTTGACGCGTCTCTACGAGCTCCAGATATGATCCGGCCAGTCCGGATCTGCACAGCCACTCAGAAAACTCGACCTCTTTCCTACTATGGCCCCCGTCCGGGTTACGTTTTGGAGCTAAATGGTAAAATATCAGACTGAAAGAAGAATTACCAATTAGAGAGTAGAGCAGGTTGGATCATGGCCAATGTGCATCATAAGATATGCGGACATCACGTATGACGAAGGAAATTTCGGCACAAAAAATCAACTTACAGTTACCAATAAAATGCATGGATATAATCCCATATCGAGAACTCATGGCGTTCGTAGTTCCGTTGTTCCGTACTCGGGTTCGCCCGGACGCTCCCGCCCTTGTAGCAAGCAACACGAAACTGATAAGTGCAACTTTAAATTCCACAGCAAAATTTCCCACCACGGGGGAGCGACCGATCTGCCCCAACCCAGAAACTCCCCGAACTGTATCGAAGTGGGGGTGGTCGATCATCTACATAAAACCGCAAAGGCGGGGTCATGCCATTAGCATAGACCGTATTAACTTCTTTATCAGTAGATAGGTTCGTACGAATAACAGCAGCGTATTCTGTCTGTCTGTTGTATACGCAATGCGGGAGGGAAGCAGATTAATAAACCTGTGGTATAGGCTCATGCAGTATCTACAGCCAGTACAGGCAATAACATGTATATCTGCAAGGATCTATATAAAGACCCAACAGCATCATCAGCAGCTTCTCTATTGGTGGTGGAGCTTTTCCGCACAGAGTGAGGCGAACAGGAAGGCTGTTGATCGGGAACTTTTCCGTTCGACGAGTAGCCGAGAGCGAGTGGTAATTAGTCGAGTGATACCATATGACGGCTGTCGGGATTCTGCTCTGGGGAAGCCGGCAGTTTAGGACGGGTGGCAAGCTCGTGAAACAGCTAGACGATGTTGATTTCGAGCTTAGTCAGGCAGGCAGGCACGCGACTGACCTGCTGCACTTTAGGTCGCTGCAGAATGCGCAGTTCCACTATTAGCTGCAGTCTGGGAATGAATCTTTTATCGTCCGCGGTCGGTATCCGTTACTTGTTTACTTATTCGATGCCCACGGCGTCGACATTAATGGCTCATTCGATTCGTAACTAGGATATGAGAGAGATCTAATCTACGGACGGGCTTTCAGCCCTCTTGCATACAAACATACAAACAACAGACGTCACGGCGCCGGCAGTCTTCTGAATCGAAATTTCACCGAAGACCCATCGAAGTAACGAAAGGCATGAACGGCCCAAAAACTCAAAGCACTCACGGACCTTTACCCAACTACAATACAAACAATAAACGACTACAATTTAACGCCTAGCGGGATTAACAACCCGGATACTACAGTAGAGTGGTCAACTCACCACCACCACCCAACCGACCGATCTCAGAAGCCGAAAAGTTCAGAATAACAACATTAGGACTAGGAAAGAAGGTTTCTGGGACCAGTATCGACGTGGATGATACACCCAGAAGTACCCCTGTCTGGGTTCCTATTCCCATCACAAGTAGTTAATACGATTGACAAGTGGAGGGACTCACCGTCGCAAGAGCTAAAAAACCGCAATGACCTTGGAGGGGCCATTAAAAAGGCCGCCGTGAACGACCCTGGACATTGTGTAGAGCTACTCGAGCAGCTTCCATTCGACATCTTCCTTCGCACATTTGGGACATCCTGGAAATTCCAATCTTCTGCGGATTCTTTCTCAGGATATAAAGGATCACCTGATACAGGTATGACACCACCTAGACATCAGCTCAAGAATAACAAGAGACGGCGCCGCAGTAGATATAACCATCCCATCCCATCAACGCACCCCATTACCCCATTTTTCTCGCAGCGCACTTCCACTCATTTCCTCCATACACAAAGGTTTCATAATTTCACGCTAGAGGGCATGTACATCCGTAATGGAATTGGAATCATGGAAGAGGGATGTAGCTTGCCGCGTCCAACGCCTCTGCATATACCTGCATCAGTTTACTCGGTTGTTGGCAGGCGATAACCGGCTCGAGTTCCTTACGATTGCATAGTTAATCTTACAGAAGGGTAGCGGGGATTGTATGCCCCTTCATCACGAGGGGGTTAAGTTTCGTTTGGCATGCAAGAGCCATGCATGGCCTTTGGGTTTCGCATGGTTCAGAACCAAGACTTCCTGGACCATTGCTGGAGGAATTACTCCGTGATATCGTGGGTTTCACGAGGCGTTCAGGCACTCAAGTACCCAATGCAAAGAACTATCCAGTGGGCGAAGTTTTCTTCTTGTGGTACTGTGTTTAAAGTTTGATGTCTTACAGCTACGGCTACGGGGGATTCCCGAAATGAAGCCATGTGGAGATTTATGGTACGAAAGTTTATTTCATTACACTTCATGGGTCACTACTTAGAGAACTCATTCAATTATACCACTGTTGTATATCAATGGCGATATTAAGCACGCTGGGCAGCGTGGCAGTGTGTCTCTCCGAGTTCAGGGCCGCGCCTAACTTCCCTTCGAGCACGTACTGGCCTAGAAGAGTGAATTTTTCTCTATCTAATTCCTTCAAATGTGGGAGACCGTAATAGCACCGGATTAAGATTACAATGAAGGAGACTTCATTTTAACACTCCCGTGTTACATCGTCCTCATTCCGTTGCATCGTCCGTCACACCAACCATTACTTCGAGTGACACTCTATGCCAGCCATCCACCATAAATCACCATCCCCCGCACCTTCCACTCCCCACAACCAATCTTCCGCTCTTTTTTTCCTTCAGTCACTCTTTACAACATCACACCACGCTCATTACCATGTTCGCTTTGCTCGTTCTCCTCCCCTTCGCCGTTGCGGTGCACTACGAGCCGCGTGGTCACTACTACTACCCCATCGCAAACGCTCCCAACAGCAGCGTCACGCTCTTCCCCACCGCTCCGGCGCCAACAACGACAACAACAGTGACATACACAACCTGCTACACAACCAAATACCCCGCCATCTGCCCTGATGGGATCTGCACAAGCACCTACACCATCACCGAGTACTGTCCCATGACCACCTGCAAGCCGCACACAGAGATCGACTACTGTCCCCCCGGGTTCACCACGACTACGACGGTGTGTGACCACTGTGCTCCCAAGCCAACCACAGTCACGTTGACGCACCCCAATCCTCCTCCCATTCCTACCCCAAGTCATCCGCCGACGTGCCATGGCGATAAATGTCTTCCGGAATGCGAGGGTGACGAATGCCCTCCACCGGAGTGCGAGGGTAAGGAGTGTCCACCGTCTCCCCCCAAGCCTTGCTACGGCGTTGAATGCTGCGGGGATGATGGATATTGCCCACCGAAGCTCTCCAAGACCGACGACGGATGCGGCGGACACGGATGCCCACCACCCACCGAGACCGACGACGGATGCGGCGGATACGGGTGCCCCACGCCCACCGAGACTGACAACGGATGCAGCGGAGATGGATGTCCTTCCGATGTGCCAAAGTTTACTGGTGGAGCTGCTGTTGCAGGAGCTGGAGCCCACGGGGTTGCGGCGTTGGTTGTGGCAGCGTTTGCAATGCTGGTGTAATGTAATTTAACCCCTCCACTTCACTCGAAATCCACCGTCCGGCTGACAAAATTGCAGCGCTGGGATTAGACATGGAGATATTTGTGTTTATTTTCGCCTCCCTCTTCTTCGTAATATTGGGTTCGATCCTTGATGTGTATTAGTGAGGAAAGGGGGGATTTAATCAGGCTACAGGGTGGCTGGGTTTTCTTTGGTTGTTGTAACGTTGAAAAGATTTAATGTGGATGGGAATATATATCTGATGCTGTTGCAATATGGAACACTCGTGTGCGCTGTTGCATATAAGTATGAAACGAACTGTTAGCTTGCATCGATGTGTGCACTGATGAAAGAGAACCCCGAGAACAATGTGCTCTCCCATGCACGCTACGCGCTCGAAGAGATAGAACTATTGTTATTTCCCAAACCTCCCGCCATCGCCACCACCAATTCATCACCTCACCAAGCACCCCAAACCCAGCATCCTCATCGTCGTAGACGGCCAATACCACAACAGCAGGAAAACAAGTCCCGGCACCAACTTGAACTAGCTCTAGCCCAAAAATAGCGCCACCACAAGAAAGGGCGTCAGGATCGGAAAACGAATAGCGATGATTAGAAAGGCACAGTAACGCAGTGCGGGTGAGATATTCAAGTTCATTGGGGCGTCGACGTTGAGGGTCAGAGTAATTGCCATTGATACAGAATAAGGGAACATGTGGTTGCAAGGTGGGGGGGGGGGGGTGCTTCATACATTGAAATGTGGCGATGTTAGTGATCATGATGATAATCCATAGCCATGGATGATTCGTGATCATGAATAGTGGTCCCCAGCTGGGTATAGCTGTGGAAGACATTGGCTAGCGCGAAAGATTAAGCTAGCTCAGAGTGCCCGCAAAAGTGCTGCTGGGGTCAAGTCTCGACAGTGCAGTTATTGCTCAGTAGTGAGTAATCATGATTACGATGCATGAGGGATTCGTGATGAACAGTCGTCCCCAGCTAGCTATGGAAGGCACCGTTCTAACGCCAGCGGCCAGAGTACTCAGAGTACCTCCGAAAACGCTGCTAGGGACAGGGTTAGATAGAATAGAGAGGCCTGAGAGAACAGCTGTCCTGCCTTCATGTTCAATGGAAGAGTCATCAATTTGCAGCCAGTTTGTGGTTCTCTAATTCGAAGCGCCATTACAAGGCTCTTCTCGTTTCTTCATGCGTTATTCCTTCATCCTTCATCATGTTCCCATGCATTAGCTGTGTGCTCCTCTGCCACCGCACTGGTCTAGATCTTCAGCTTGGTATAGTGCCATCCACAGCCCCGTCCGCCTTGTAACCTGGCTCATCCAGCACCGCTTACTCCAGTAAGACTCACAGAAGACTGGTACCATGAAAAGTCTGCTATTTGGTACGGGAAATGAGTACAACAGCAGAACGCAGATTATGCTTCACCTATGCAGTTTTGGCCCGCTCACCCGAAAGGTCTAGCCAGCCCATGTTTTGGGCTCAGTTATTGATGTCACTACTTATGGGCCGTGTAGAATTTTCTGCAGGGTGGGGGTGGTCGCTAGGGTCGCTGAGACGGGCTATAACACACAAAGAATCACTCGTTCTTCGACTATTGAAACTTTGAGTCCGCAATACGCATACGCACACCCGAGTAGCAGACACACCATGAGCCGCAGACGGTCCGTTTTCTCAGCTTTTACTTCTGCATAAGCCAGTCTCGGGGTGTGTACCAAGTTCGATATACACAAATAGTTCAGACCATCTCAAACCCATTTAGCATGGCATTGATCAATGTGATGTGATGTCGTAGAACTGAGATGATGCATCAGTCAAATTGCCCCGGAATGTAGCCCTAACAGTGCACCGGTTCCAAAACAAAGTTTAAATATCCACTCGCGGCATTTCTTCGGGTAGCGTAGACGCGCGCAAGCAGTTACGGGGCACATATAAAGTCCTCATGCATGCATGCCTTCCCCACATCGCATGTATGCTTTTTCGATTCGATCTCGGAGATTTGTGCGGACCACGGGTGGGGGGGCGCACTACCTATGACAGCGTGGTCGTGGGGCTGCAGGGGAGTGGGGTAGGGTGGGATGTCGGACAATATCATCCACATATCGGCCCATACTCATGACATATGGCTGCAGGCAGTCTCAAACTTCCGCACAGCCTGACAGCGTTCCATGCACCACCCCGAGACTAGGTCCGAAAACTCTGTCCATGGGTCTGGTCTGATCATCTGATTTGTGCTGTAAACACAGCCTTCATGAGAAAAAAGTCAATTCGCTAGAGTTTTATCAGTTTGCTTTGGAGCTAAGATCTAATCTTATAGAAATATATTACTATCTTATAGAGTCTTTGCGAAATTGCTGGGATGTCCGGCCTAGATTCCGAGTTGTAGGCAGTCAACACCAGGTTTAAAATCATTCGCACCATACATCGATCAGTAATTCTTTGAATCTGAACTAACAGAATAAAAGCTGACTGCGGCTTGTTTTCGTCTGCAAAATAATCGACAGCGTATGGAACCCCAACGTGCGAAGTATGACCAAGTGCAACAAGCAAAAGCAAGAGAAAGTAGAGCCTGACAGTAATACCCCCAAGAAAACGACAGCAAATATAGATACTTATGCATTCGATGACTCGAACCTGCAGCAGCCAAAAGCAAGATAAAGAGAGCCTGGCGGACCCCCAAATAACAGAAATAGACAACAAAGTGGCGAGACCTACTTGGCCGGTTAGACTCTTGACGGATGGAATCAATTGTATTAGTTAGTGATACTAGTTGAAGCCTATTGGAAAACAGACCACGGGTCTCCTATGATCTTCGGCTGGATGTCATTGGAGATTAATCCCATTTTCGAAGCGGTTTATGAACAGTAAGGCAACGTCCAAGCGGGCTACAGGTTTATCATAACAGCATACATTTCGATGACTACAACGCGCAAAATATGACCAAGTACAGTAGTTAAAAACAGGAGAGAAAACAAAGCCTGATAATAACGCCCCTAAACAAAAGAAAGACATTACTACGTCAGTGTCGACGTTCAACGCCAATCATCGTCCCCACATCATGTATGTCATTAAATCATTACCAACAACCCCCAGAAACCTCCCGACGTTTACCAGTACCTATCACTCGACCGTCTCTCCCGCTCCCTGTCATCCCGTCGCTCCCTCCTTTCCCTCCCCCCATGCCGTGCCTTCTCAACCACAAGCGTATCACGGTCCCTCTCCTGCCGCCCGCTCCTTCCGCGGAACTCACTTTGATGATACGCCATTCCACGGCTGCTGACATACTCCCAGCCCTTGTCTGCAACACTAGCTACCCTCTCCGGGGGTGCATATTCCGGCACTTCCGCAAACCGGACAGATCTTCGTGATGCAGTAGAGCTCGAGCGCGAAGAAGTAGCTGCGGGGGAAATTGAGCGAGAGTACATGGGTGGAGATGCGGATCGGTTTGATGATGATGATGAGGGGCGGCTGTGGTAACTTCTTCTCCCTTCTCCCGATCGAGAGCTGATCTTGCAGTATGCTAGTTCTCGCTCGAGATCATCAATATGACGGGGAGGGGAGGAGATGAGGACGGCTCGCGGGTGAGAGGTCGGTGGCGTGAGCAGCACTTTTGGGTGAGATGTAGGCGGATATGGGTATGGTTCTGGTTGTACGGGGAGCCTTGGCGGACATACGGTGTATTGGTGGTAGGGTGAGGTGAGTACGATGGGGGGAGTTGGGTATGATTGGGATCTTCCGTGCATGATTTCGATGCGACCCATAGTGATGTTTAATGGGAGGTAACAGAAGAGTACGGTATTTGTATTTATAATATTGAGAGGCCGGAACGCTATATATTGCGCGTGATTGATGATTGATGATTGGTATGAAAGAATCAGAGTAAAGGCACAGCCTTGAACAAACAGCTGTTAGGAACTCTGCAAGAATAAATGAATGGATGCCATTGAGTCGTTGCTTACCTCGGAATGAATATATAGTGTATTAGAATGTGATAAAATTCCCAATGTAATGCAAATTCCCGAAAATGCAGTAGAAGAAGAGAAGAAGGAAAAGAAAAAAGAAGAGAAGAAGAAGAGAAGACGAAGACGAAGGAGACGATCGAAGATGTTGCAGCTGGTTGGTTTGGGCAAAGAGAAGCAGCACAAGGCAGGACATTGATACCTTTATACACAGCACTGTTTGTGTTTCCCATATGGTGTAAACATGGCAGCTATCATAGGAAACCCGACAAGACAGAATTCCAGGGCTGAAGCGAAACCGTCGTGATACCGTCCCTATACGGAGGATTAACGAAACTCTTCCGGGCGGTACGTGGTGCGTAAACGTTTGTAGATCCAGTAGGTTAAGAATAATCGTGCAACAGTCAATGCTGCGACAAGCGCCACTCGCCACACTTCATTAACTAGCCACCTCGGCAATCAGGGTTTTCCAGTTCGCCTGTGCCTCCCCCGGTGCTACTTCTGGTACCCGTACCCTGCAGCTGTCTCCAGGGACTTTATCGAATGACAGCTTAGGCGTGCTAGGGCTATCAATACACGACAATTAAGAGCGAGAGTCCATCCCTTGCAAGCTGACCTTCCGAGCGCTTCGTAGCGCGACGCACCATTAATGGGCCATTCTTGGTTTCGGAAGAACCCCTGAATTGAAATAATATCAACCCTAGCCCTTGGCGAGCTAGTGGAGAAGTGGAAGTGAAGCGCCAAGAGAAATGAACTTTTAAACACGTATGATTGTGTTTATGGGGTCCATTATTATAGACGCGGATATTGGTAGACTATTATTCCGAATTTCTAACACAAATCCACAGCAGGACAACCACCTGGCTCCAGGCGTGATTGTGACTCAGCCTCGTTGACAATCGACCAGGAGATCAGCCGAGCCGCAACTTAGCGCACAGCCTAAGGATGGCGATGGGATATGGCATACTGAAGCTCGTCTGCCAGCCATCTGACTAGCGGTCTGCCTCGCCAACTCAGTTCTGTGGCCGCCTCGTGCTCTGAAGATATTCTCCACCGACCGACTTGATGTGTTTTCATCTATCATTCATTTGCCTGGCCTAGAGTTGCGCAAGCATCCAGGGAAGTCAACGGTGCTTGTAGGTTGGTATGTGTCATCTCATGCTCAACAGCACGCATCCCGCATTATCGTCATGCTAGCATCTAGCATACGCGAGATATTTTGACCCAATGCCATAAGTGCTCGCGGAGCGATGTTGCAGAATCTGCACTGTGGTCGACTGGAGTTTCTGTCTTGCTGGCAAACAACAATGCCCATCTTCAATACATGGTAGGCGCAGCACGCATGATTGAGATTCGGAAAGAGAATTCGGCGGGAGGACAAGCCAAATAGAGGAACACCCGGTAGCTAGCTAGACATCGTGAGCTCGAGAAGAAAATTCAGTGATTGTCGAATGATATCTTCAGCCGGAGCTAGACTTTTTCCAAGTAAAATAGGTATGCTTGAGCCCTGGAATGCCCACAAGATCAATCATTCGTTGTCTTGGCTTTCGTCATTCGCGCTGTCCTCGTCGACACCCATCAAATTATCCATTGATAACCCCGGAAAAATTAGAGAGGTGCCAATTCCACAATTACTGACTCCAAGTGGATATCAAGAACCTGCTCCAAGCATCTACGGGGGGCCTGGTAGTCCTATCTTCAACTCTAAAGCTGAGAACTCGTATGTGGAGTATTACATACCAACTCTCGAAATCCTAGGAATTTTGGAGCCGGTCCAACCTTTCTGATACCAAAAACTTCCCACTTGTGATTTCCCAGTCCCGGTTGTGTGTCGCGATTGCACAACACGCTTAGGTTGGAAGGTTGGGACTCTAATAAGTGGTGCTAGGAGCCGGAGCTCGCGGAGTATTCCCTAAAGAAGACCTCCAGTGCGGATTTTCGTCGTTTACGAACGCTTTTCGTCCTACCGGTAGATATCGGTGTGTTTCGGGGTAAGCGGTTGCCTGTAATCGTTACTCTCTTTTCTAGTGGAATCTCGCTATCACCATTTAATACAGCAGTCTATCGCTCACCACACAAATTTCAAGTGAGGATTTAGTATTTAGCTAGAGTTTATGTTCTCTCTATTGCTTTTCGATTTGCAGGTGTCGACAACGCTCGGTGCTCACCGCCTTGTCCTCGGGTGATATCGGGCTTTCAGTAGCATTGCCGATGTCGGTCCAGCACCAAGCGATATAATCTCTGCATCATTGCGAGAGCCCAATTGATATATTTACTCGTCGTAGAACGAGAGGCGAGACCCGAGCCCCCTTAAGTTATTTCATCGATTCGCACTCAGCACTCAGCACTCAAAACGCTAACATTCTTCCCATGGGGTCGACACTCTTCCCATAATCTGCCAGAAAAAATTGACTCACACACCCGAGCGCGGTGTGATACGCACCGCATTATCATGCCAATACACAGACACCCAAACAAGAAGGAAAATCAAGATTCCGACATCCCAAATGCATCTGAAGCTGAAGCTGGAACGTGGCGGCGGTGCAACTTAGTTCTACCGTGAAATCAACCCTGCATACCTAGCCCACATGTGCCCGCCGAAGTGAATGACTATTGGTATCCGATCCGACCCCATCATTAGAGTACTGCGCCCGGCAGCAACGGAACAAGTAGGTAAAGATAATGGCGGTTGCTGCCGTTGCAGAAGCGCAGCCAGAGATGCAGGTGTCCCAACAATCGAAAGCGTCAGAGATGTCGTCATATTGCAGGAATTGTCAAGGTGACCAACAGATCCTTGGGGAGTGAGCTGTCAAGCGATGAGCCTACACTACAGACGCGAGTGAGAAGAAGGCTGGAATCTGGGTGATGTTTCCCCCGCTTCCATCCGCTTTTACTTTCTCGGGGTCTCCCGTGTACCCGCTTCTGCGCTGCTGCTCCCAATGTATGGCGGGGTAAGTACTTTAGGATACGTGATTATGCAGGGATGCGGCCGGATGGAAACCAGGTCTTATGTGTTGGCAGTAGTCGACTCTGGCCTACCACACCTTGGTTGTAATTTACTCTACTTCATTGGACGTCCATGGACCCTTCTGTGCAAAAACCTTCTTTGGTTCTTTCTTCGCAGAAAATGACGAATCTTTTCATTTGAGGAAGAAAGATAGTTTCACCGTATCCAGGGTGATGGCATGCCTTCCCACCCCGCAGCAAAACTGGGCCCATTGGGTCATGCGAGAGGTCCAACACGAGGCTCCACGGCCACCTATTTGAGATGCAGCGGCGATTTCAATTACATACCATCAGCAACATTATACATGTCGGTAACAACTACTCCAAGACCGCGCGTAGCTAAGAACAAAACATTCCTTAGCAGAAAAAAGAAAAAGAAACTTGCGATTACATCACGACTTCTTGCTCTCGAGCGGCAGTTTGTCTTTGTGTCCCAGTAAGCAGTCGTAACACAATGTTTTACAGCTCATTGGCAGCCTTGTTGTCTGGGAATAATACTGACCCTACGCAACTCCTGCTGAAGCAAGTTGTGTTAGGGATGGATGATACGGCCCGGGGCCGTTCACCCCTCCACCGCAAAGCGGGGTACTATCTGCCCCTCCCCAGCGCCATACGGAGTTCCAAACGCAATATAAACGACTGCAGAAGACTGCGAACGTTGCTAACTCATTTCCTCGACGATCATAAAGCAAGGTAGTTTACTCACTCAATCACTACCACCGATCACAAACACCTAGCAAACCCCCCGGCCGGTACAGCTCATCATATATCCTGATCCTTGTTTGACTTGGTCGTGCCCACAAGGTAAGAAAGCCGCAGCCAAGTGTGCCGCAGACAATATATAATCCATGCCTGGCTGCCGTTTCTCACAAGTTGCACTGCTAGACTTTTGTTTCTTCCCCTACTCTAGATATACTCTAAAGTCTTCGGGTCATCATCGAATTCTCTCCGCCGTCGGAAATCGCACCCCTCGTACTACCCCCATTACAGGAACAGGCCTACATATACACTTGGAGGCCATTGATACCCTTGTTTACTTTACATACTGGCCAGCCCGAAATTACCCGCCCCCGAATCTATTGCCCCCGGATCTATTGCCCCTGGATCTATTGCCCCCGGATTGAAGCCATTGAGATAAATAACAAAGAGGTACCAGAACTATACTACCCGGACTGCCTATCAGATTGCCTTTCTTCAGGAACATAAAAGAATATAGGACACCGCCAAAGGGGAGACTTCCTGTGTGGTTTATTTGCCCGAGAAGACTTGCACTAGATAGGACGTCTCTGTAGGGACTTCATATCATCTTTCAGAATGGATCAGCTTGGGGGCTCACAGATGCCGCCGCCAGTTACCAAGGGATATTTTACTCACTCGCAGACCACTCAACGGCCGTATACTCACCCACAGACCAATCACCCATATGGACAATACTTCGGCGAGGGTGTCTCACACAACCAATATGAACCTCATCATCTGCGGTAGGCTAAATTATCGCTACGGCCGAGTCTCTCTGACAATGCGTCTTTTCCACAGTCTCGATCTTCCGCAGCAGCAACAGCAGTACCACCACTATACACCCAACATTCAAAGCCCCGGCTATTACCATATGTCATCATCGTCTGGGTACCCGCTTTGGCCCGACTCGCCAATATCCACCGTAGCACCTACCGGCTCAAGAGCCAGAGCAAGGCATGTATCTCTGTTATGCGTGAATAAGGCAGCGCTTATGGATTGGTTAGTTCGAGGTCCTCGGGATCCTCGGCGGAAAGTTCAATCTCCCCGCTGCACCAGGGTGGTCCCAGTTCCGACGTTGAAGATGCCCCCTCCAGGAAGTCGTCGAAGATCGAGGTTATCAACTCATGTTCATACTCCCCGCGCTCTTCACCTATTGATCCGGAATATCCCCTGACAGCAACGGACTCTGTCGTATGCGGTGAAGAACCAAAGACTGCCAGAGATCTACCACGGAACATTAACAACGGAAATCAGAGAACTCAACTCTATAGGACAGCCGGAGGGAACAATACTAGGCTTCAGCAGCAGGACGCGTCTGGAGGGAGCGTCAGCAAGCCAAAGCAGCGACCCAACAACCAAGGCGCAGACGGCCAGTCCAAGTTCCGCAGGAGCGCACATAGACCGGAATTCTATGTCCTGCGGAGGCTGGAGGAGGATAATGTAGACCTTCCCGAGCAGGCGGTTGGAGCTGATCCGCTCTTCACCCTCGGCGACCACGAGTATCGAGAAATCTTTACGGCGTTGGGCAATATCTTCTGCAGAACCTCGTACCGGTGGTTGGCGTTGTACAAGTTCAAAATCCCCAGGAAGCGCCACATGCGGGATCATCATTGCCCGGATGATCGGGAGATGACTGAGTACGTTACCATCATCAAAACTCTGGTGGAGCAACGCGATGTGCCACGCAATGCGGTTCGCGATGAACGCCTCAACGAGCTCGTATCCATTATGGAGGGGGCTTCAGAGATCAGACACGTCAATATCCATGTTTCCAGAAAGAAGAAACCAGACCGAAGGGTTCTCGGCTTCATTGCAGCGGTAAATGAGTTTTGCTGGATACTGGGAGACTGCAGAGGCGCCATGGAGACTAACCAGTTATATGCCAAAATTGACGCGTTGACTTTGGAGAAGCGCCGGAAGTTTCATATTGAGCGGGAACAAGCAAAGCAGGCCGCTTCATTACCAGCCACTATGGATAAGGACAAGCCCAAATGGAAGGCCACACCTCCACCGCTGGAACGGACCGATGGAGATTCTGCCAGGAAAACTACGCCGGAACTGACTGGACCCGTCTAAGCCAGCCATGGATGGATGGATGCCTCTGGACCAAACACTCTTGCCCCGGATGGATGCATTGAAATTGTCAGGACTGGAACTGCCCATAAGCTTTCTTTCTTTCTTTCAAATTGCTTTCATATTTCTCTTCACTTGTACACTCAGTAAACCCTAGAACTCGGAGGGTGTTGGGGATCGGATGGGTATTGTTTTGTCGGAGTTTAGGTGTTTATGGGCAGGTGGTACTCTTTCATTAAGCTAGGCCGCGTGTGCGGATTTGCTATTTTGACATTTACAATATGGGCAGGTTTTTCTTTCTTCATTTTCTTTTGTTAGTACAGGACTGGATATGGACCAGGGGCTTTTTGGGAGTTAGGGCTGGGAAAGGGTTTGTGCTTTTTGTGTTCGATTTTGCGTCAGGGAGAAGAAAGTGGAGGAGATACGAATATTCTTGTCATGTGTGCATCCGTTTGCAGCCGTTCAGCCTACATTATATGCGCTCATACTCGCTACAGGGATTTGGAGTAACACGCAGTACGTCTTTGAAGGGCCTCTCTGCTGCATAACACCGAAGATACTTGATGGTGGCACTACTCCAAACCCCAGTAGCTAGTACATGTGGATTCACATGCTCACATGTAAGAACATACACCGCAGAATTATGCATGAGCGCTGTTGTACACTACCTTCTAAGGTATCTTCGAGGTGTTCTTCACCGTTCTAGCCTTGTTTCTGTGCACATATTTGTTCTGTGAAGTTGATATGCATCTATCAGGCAAGTATGCACATAGCCATCATAAGGCTGCGCACGCTTTGAATCTCATATGCGCATAAAAAGCCTACATCACGATAGGCTTCATGACTAACGTTACCTCATTGCTCCCTGCTCCCTGCATTGGGGTGAGATGTCTTCCGCGGCCTTGTAGGCCGATCCAGAGTTCTTTGATATATCCAACCACATATGCGGTGTGCCATGCCTTACGTTAAACCCGCAGGTATTTCATTGCCAACGTGCCTTCATGCCGTTGTGTATTCGTAACGCCGTGCCGAACCCCACCGGCGGACCATCGCCCGCTGTTCCAACCTGGCGAGAAACGCGTCCGAAGTCTGGGCGTGCCAGTCTCCCATCGATTCCGAGCAAGGCAAGAGCGACTGAAGACTCAATGGTAGAAGAGAAGGGCATGAAAGAGATGCTAGAAGCGTGGAAAGGGCTTCCATACCGAACGAATCCTAACGACCATGGTTAATCGACTTTTTCGTGCAGACATTTTTTTCGATCCTTGGCAACGTCCCAATCACTGGCCAGTTGGTATGAACACGGAAATGCGCCGTAATTGGTAACTGGCATGGATTGATTTGAAATGTGTCAGAGGTCATTGCTTTTCGAGTAACTGACAGCGCGTTTCCCGTTTTGCCCAGCCCCGGGCAGACAATTCACATGCTTATCCGTAGTGGCTCTGGCTGCCGCAAGCCCGCATACCGCCCTGTTGGACGGTCCAACTCCATTCAGGCCGGCCAGGGCCGGCGTCCTCAGTGTACGCCTCTGTTCCCAGTGGATGACCGGAGTTCTCACGGCCCTCAGTGGCGAATTTATGATCTTCCGGCCGACAAAACCCTAGGGTTTAGCAGCGTATCGATGCAGCTAGATATATCATCACAAGTTTAATAGCCTGGCTGCAGCCGTCACGAATGCTGATCCCATCCCACCCATCCCGCTTCTCAGTCCTCCCACGCCCACAATCCTTCGCTTCGTTTCCCGTCTTTCAACCCCCAGTCTCCATCCCGTGCACTGCACCCTGCGGTTAATCGATTACGTACAATATAAAACTGCGAACGGTTATGTCCACCCGCGAATTGCTGTGGGCTGACTATCTTGACGAGACTACCGACCGCAACCACTACCACCACGAATACCGGACGGACCCCACTGTCACCTTGCCGATCAATGTATACCGGTACATATGAACGGGTACCTGCAGCTTGCTTTAGAAAAACCACGATGTCTTGAAGGATTGTATTAGAATGCATATGCAAGGCCTCTTTCAGTAAGTGGTTGAAGGTCGCGCACGGTGGGATTAAGGTTTTCAAACACAACTGCAGCAATGCCGGCTTATTCCATAAATATCACGGAGTTCTCCAATATAAGGTATATATATTGGAATTTGGAGATGTGAGATATATATGAGGTGGTGGCTTGTAACGATGAAACAGAGAGGTCGTGGTTCTGAACTACGACGACGGATTGTTCCGTGAATTCGAGGAGTAGATTTCGTTAAACTTTTCCCAAGCAGAGGTTGTCTCATCTCAGCCACGAAGCTCAGATGTGGTCCCGTCACCGTGGGTGTGGACTCGGACTCGACGCCAGCGGCTTCACCGCGGATATGGGCAGTAGGGGCTTTAGAGTAGGTCGTCAGTCGTATAGGCTTAAATCACCTTGTCGCTTCGCGCAGTCGGGGTCCAAAATTTGCAATACCAAACGGATATTGCAATGCAAGGTCAAGCAGTCAGGAAGGGCAGCAGATACTTATAAGTACATATTCCTGCACAATCATTTTGGATATGTTGATAAAATGAACCATCGCATTTTGAATCTCCATCTACCGACCGCGCATTTTCTTTTTGCGAGAGGAAAGAGAAGGAGGAAGGTGGCACCTTTCATTTTTTCTCCCATCGAGTTTAGCCTTCAGTGTAAACGCGGCAAAGATGGAACATCACACTGCAAATCTCGTCTTCAGCTGCCGTGTCCGGGAAACCACCCGTCCAGGAGATGCCGAACGAGATTTTTCACGATGCTTGGCTGCGGAATTTGTCGCCAGTGTAGGGGTGTAACAGGGGAGCAGGGAAGAGGGGAGAGGCGGAGCCAATGGTGGCTATTGCCGCGTAGTCGGGCTCATCAACGCTCGGGCCATAGTTTTTGGTGCTTCACTGTTGTGGGTTGGCTGGCTCCAATTGGGCTGGTTCGAAATGCATTTGCTGCATGCTGCAAGTGCTTGTCAAATCTGATGAATTTGGATGGATGGTTGACGAATGGGTGAGTGGGGATGAATTGAATGGATGAGGAATTCCATGGATGGGTGGATGGATGGATGGATGGATGGATGGTGAGGGAGAAGCAGTACTTAACATACCCCCGCTGCTGCCCGTTCGTTTCTTCATCTAGCTACATCACCTTATCGCATCGCCACCTCGCCACATCACCACCGTTTGTCAACCATCCTTCTCCCCTCCTTCCTCCCTTCCCTCCCGTCCACTCGCTCGCCTTTCCGCATCTCTCTCCGTAACCATGTCTAAAAACACCTCGCCAATCCCTATCACAATCCTCACCGGCTTTCTCGGTGCCGGAAAGACGACACTCCTACTCTCGCTTCTCCCGCAGCTTCCTGCCGGCTACAAACTCTGTCTGCTCAAAAACGAATTCGGCGATGTCGCAGTCGATTCGCAGCTCGCGGCGCAAGGCTCTATTGCGGGGGTGACCGAACTGCTGAATGGATGGTGACCACCCCTCTTTCCTGCCACAGAGCCGCAATTCCGCAACGCGATAATGGCTAATACGATAACGCAAGCGTAGTATATGCTGCAACCTCGTTGGGCAGCTCTCGGATGCTCTAATCTCGCTCAAGAATTCGTACAAGCCGACACGGATAGTCATTGAGACATCGGGATCGGCCTTTCCGGCGACATTAGCGATGGTTAGCAGCGCAGCACACTACCTCTGTCTACTATACTCGTACTAACATAATACAGGAGGTGAACCGAATCTCCCGCGAAAATGACGGCATCTTCACCCTCGACGGCGTAATCCAAGTCATAGACGTGGAGAACTTCTCGGGCTACGCAGACACGTCATACACGGCAAAACTACAAGCAAATTGCACGGACCTGATCATCTTGAACAAATGTGAAGTAGCTGGGACGTCGCAGGTAGACGAAGTTATGGATCGCATCCGTGATGTGGCCGAGGAGACACCGATCGTGAAGGCGGATCAGGGGTGGATCGACAAAGATATCGTCTTCGGCATCGACGCATCGCTCGCACGGCAGTTCAGCGGCGAGGGGATTATGGAGCATGATCACGATCACAGCTCCGAGGTTGATGTGCTGTCTCTTACACTCCCGAACTGTGAGGATGCGGCCAGTGGGTACGTCGATGCCGCGGCTCTGGAGCGGCTACTAACCACCGCGCCAAAGGACGAGGTGTACAGGATTAAGGGGATCCTGAGATTCCGTGTTCCACCGCCGCAGCATAAAGACACGCCGGGCAACGATGCGGAAACGCTCGCTACACCACCCGCGGGCAATCGTTGGGTGCTGAATTGGGCATTTGGACGCTGGCGGTTTACACCACTTCGTGAGAGCAGCGTGGTGACGACAATCAAGGGGAGTGAGGACCCACCGGCGCCGGTCGAGTTCGCGCCCAGCAATGCCGAGTGCGAAGAAGCCGATGAGACAAAGCTTCTCTCTAGTGAAGGGAAAAAGCTTAGAAAGGGGAGCATCGAGGTGATGGTACAGACGAGCATCAAGACTGTGGTGGAGGATCACGCTGTGGAAGTGGGCGACTGCGCAAGGCTCAGCTTTGTGTTGGCGAGGGGAGAGGGGAGGCGATGGTTAGGCAGGCTGCAGCGTGGGGGGTGGGTGAAGTATGATAAACCGGAGATGCAGGCCAGTGTCAGGATCGAATCGATTGTATAAATGCGACAGGACAGGTGTTTGGGCGTTGAGTGTTTGTTCTTGATTCTGGAGGGAAGTGGAAAGGTTAGATAAACAGACTACAGCTGTGCTCGGTTTTTATACTGTTTACTATCTCGTACGTGTATAAAATATTCTATATATTCAGCTTGAAATACGAGGATGCACCTCAAGCTGTGGTGAATGAGATTCCATAGTATGTAGTGCTTCAGTTTTTCAGATCACACATCGTGCGGTGCTGCATTCCTGAAACAGGGAACATACTCTATCACTCACTGGATCCATAATCCGGGCTAGGGACCAGGATATCACCTTGTCGCAACTGCGGGGCGAGGTTTGAGACGCAATGTCTAACACTTCACTTCGCCGTGTTCACCGGCCGCAATTACATATCTTATGCCCAATATATATATTATATATCCATGCGTGGTATCTATTCCCTCGCCATTTCAAAATCCCTCTCCAAAATCCCACTCCTCTCACACATCCCCCACCATGCCCCTTTCCTCCTCCACAACTCACCCGGTTCTCCGACCTCCACGACCTCCCCTCCATCCATTACAACCACTAAATCATACCCCACCACGGTTCTGAGCCTATGCGCAATACACACTAACGTCCTCCCCTTGAAGCCCTCCTTCATACTCCTCTGAATCACCCGATCAGTTTCCACATCCACGGAACTCGTTGCCTCATCCGCAACGACTACCCTACTCCCTCTTACCAAGGCGCGGGCCAACGCAATCTGCTGTCTCTGGCCGAGCGAGAAATTGTAGCCCTCCTCCTCGACAGGCGTATCGAGCGTGATAGTGGGATCAATGTAGCTCCCTGCCAACGCAGACAACAATGCGGCATCAGAGTGCTGTTGGAACGGGTCAAGATTACTGCGAATACTCCCCTTGAATAACGTCGGGTCCTGCGGAATTATGGAGAGCTTACTCCTCAATGTGGCAAGGCCGAGCGTCGAAATGTCAATGCCGTCGATCAGGATGCTTCCCGTAGTAAGTTCGACAAGCCGGAACAGTGTGGCGGTTATGGAGGATTTCCCTGCGCCTGTGCGCCCGACAATCCCGACGCGGCTGCCACCGGGGATGCTGAGCGTGAGGTTTTTGAGGACCAATGGGAGGCCATCGCGGTAACGCATAGTGACACCACGGAACTCGATTGCACCGTATTCCGGCCAGCTGGGGGGTATCTGGGCGCCTGTACGCAGTGCCGCCTCTTCGGGGAGCGATGTGCCGTAGTAATGGATACGCTCGGTGGCGTTCATGGAATTCTCCACCTCCGCTAGCTGCCGGATCATCCACTGCAGCATCATGACGATCTGGAGGATATATGAGAGCACGACTCCGGCGATGGAGGGGTGGACGCTGAAGCGCGAGGTGACAACGAGAATGCCTGTAGTGAAGACAAGAAGGTTGCCGATTATGTCCAGACGTGTTGAGAGCCAGCGCTGGTTCGCAAACGTGATGAAGTACGCCCCATTCATTTCGTCCAGTGCCTTGTTGATCGTGTCGGCGAACCTGGATTCCAGGCCGTATGCTCGGATACTTGCCACGCCGGATAATGATTCGCCGAACTTTGCGAACACGTGGGAGCGCAGGACAGACTCATGACGCTTTACCTCCCGTGCTGAGGCTCGGTAATACGATGTCGCAAAGAGGAACAGGAGCGCGAGCGGGAATAGCGCGATGACGAAATAGGGGAAGTACACAATAATCAAGATAAAGACTGAGGAGATGATGCCGAGCGTCAAGAAGTACATGCGGATTGAATCCGTGAGTTGGTTGTCCATGACGTCAACGTCCTTAGAGAAGCGGTTTACTATGCGTCCTATCGGCGTCGTGTCGAAGAAGGACCTGCAGTTGTTAGCAGGATATAGTTGGAAGGGAGAAGAAGGTGACAAACATGGGAGCACGGAGAGTACTCTTCATTGCTTTCTGCATTAACACTTTTGAGGAGTTTGTGCCTGCAACCGTGAGGGTAAAGGCGAAGGCGAACATGAGGAAGGCCTGGACGACTCCGAGGGCGGCAAAGACACCGATCTATAGCGAGTGAATTAGCACACGGATGAAGCGTCGGAGGGAGGTGGTAGGAGGGTGGACGCACATATACGCCTTTGGGAAGATTGTAGTGATTGCTAGTCCAGTAGCCCAACCACAGCGTGGTCCAGATATTCCCCACTTGACCTAAGGCGAGCAAAAGTAGCACTATAGGCAAAATCAAGACCGTACCTGATGCCCTGATATATGCTTCATACACCTTCCATGGCACGCTCTTGACCGCACGCTCCTCGACCTGCATCAGTGCCTTTCCATGGCCAGCGACCTTCGCCTTCGGCTTCTTTTCCTCCTCCGAAATATCATCATTCTCATCCTTCCTCTCAACCTCCTTCACAGCCTCCGCCTTATCCGTCGAAATCTCGCTCATCATCGCCGCAAACCCTAGGTTCTCCTCCATTAGTTCCAGAAAAGTTCCTACCGCCTGGATCCGGCCGTCCTCCATCCACACCACTCTATCGACCTTCTCCAAAACATGCAGCTGGTGCGTAGCCAGAACACGACACTTATTTTTCAACAGCCCACAAATCGCTTTATCAAACAGATGTTTCCCGACATGCGCATCAACGGCCGAGAGCGGATCATCCATCAGCACAATATCAGCATCAAAGTATATAGCGCGGGCAATATTCAATCTCTGTTTTTGACCGCCAGAGACAGTGATGCCTCGTTCGCCAATCTCGGTCATATCGCCATCCGGTAGCATATCAATATCCGGCTGGAGCGCACACGCCTCTATAACCGCTGCATACCACGCCGGATCAAACTCCTTGCCAAAGACAATGTTTTCCCTTACGGTTGCATTCTGAATCCATGCGTATTGCGGGCAGTAAGCGAGACGCGAGGACATGGTGATTGTACCTGCAGTTTTCCGCATATCACCTGCGATAGCAGCAAGCAGCGAGGTTTTTCCGCAGCCGACGGAGCCGACGACTGCGAGAAGCTCGTGACGCGAGACGGAGAGGTTGATGGTGTCGAGGTGGAAGGGTTCTGCTGCGGATATAGGGATTGCTGGAGAAGGTGTTGCCGTAGTAGCACTGGCAGCATCCAGCTTTCGCTGTTTGCGCGAGTTCTTCTTATCCTTTTTTTGGCTCTCGGGCGACGATTGCTCCCATGTGAAGCAACCTCCTACCACCTCGATCGATGCCTCTATCTTCTCATCGCGCACAATCCGATCCGTGATTTCCTCCGCAAAGAAGTACTCCTGCAAACGTTGTAGCGATACCCACGCATCGATCACCTGGCCGATGACCATGGGCAGCAAATTCAACGGCATGCGCAGCGAGTTAAACAGTGCTAGGGACGAGAACACAGCAGCGGGGTCCAGGCTGTTGTCAGTCAAAGAGTATGTGATGAAGGCAAGCATAGACGCAAACACAGGCAGCGACAAGCCGAAGGCAGTGAGACCGCTGCGTACGCCGAGGAGGAACTGCACAGCGCGGATCTCTCGTTTCCGTAGCTCCTGCAGGCGTTTAAGAAAACTCTCCTCCCACCCAAAATACTTGACGAATCGCACGCCCGTCAAAATCTCTTGCGTCAGCGCAACACGTTTGTCGGTGATGAGATTCATCTTCCGCCGCTTCCTCGCGAGGATCCTGACAACATAGGACAAAAACGGGACTCCGACTACCAGCAACGCGAACCCAGCAAGTGCCGAATAGCTGAGGTTAATGAGTAGTAAGACAAGTGCCAGAATAATCTGGATGGGCCCCGTCCAGATGATGTGGAACCACCCCGCCGCTAGATCAACACGATAGGAATCAGTGCCCATCAGGTTTACAACTCGTCCGTTCGACCAGCCTGAATCATCATTATCTTTCTTCCCCTTCTTTTTCCGGTTCTTCTGTTGCTGCCCAATCGCCAACGCCTCCGCAGCAGCTGCTGCTGCATCACCTCCTGCCTTCGCCCGCCCCGAAATCTTGAGCGATTTATCAAATATCATCCCAATTAATCCTGCTCTTGCCTGGCCGCCACATATCATTGAGTAGTAAATAAACTGCGAGACGGTGATGCTAGAAAACATCTGCATAGCACTAATTCCGACTACGAGTCCCACACCACCACCCACACCAGGTCCTGCCGTGCCCCTTTCTCTGGCCATATATGAGTCGACCGCAAAGTGGATAAGGTACTTGAGCAAGTACGGGTTGATGACAAGCAAGACATCAGCGACAAGCCTGCAAGCGCCGGCAAACCAAAACTCCCAGAAAAACACCTCATTGAGCGCCCACAGCAGCGGGTATTTATCACCTCGCTCTCTGCGCCCCTTAAACGACTCCTGCAACTTCGTTGTAACGAGTGATGTTGAGCGCTGTGGTGCGACAAGGGGAATATCGGTTGGTTCCAGGGGACGCAGATAACCGGTCTATTACACAGCATATATTAGCTATAGTTTGTGAAACAAACGCAAACGTCGTTGATAGAAAGAAACGAACCTTCATCAATTCGCTCATCCAGCCAAAGGTTGCGAGGCTCCAGAAGTTCGCAGTGGCTTCTTTGGATATGCATCGCTTAGGCGGAACTGGTGGGGGCTCCCGCCAGTGCAATGGGTTCAAAGAGTTGTACTTCCGCCATGGAGTGAACTTGCTACTCTTCCTGGGCGTCACCGAGTCCACAGGCGTGTCTTCGATTCCTCCCTTCTCTGGATCGCCGCTGAACGAGGAGTTTGATGAATCCTGTTCTGTTGTGGCTACCTTTTCATCGTGCAAAGATGATTGAATTGTCGGTCCTGCTACAGCAGCTGGTGCCGCTGCGGCTGGAAGCGGGGGAAGTGGTTGAGCCAGGATTGCGGTAGTTGAGAGCGAGAGCGAACTCGAATTGTTGGTTTCCCAGCCAAAGAGGGGAAAGAAAGAGGAGGTAAGAGGAATTCTCCACAGCTAATCAATTCGATAGCGGCGCTCGCTTGCGGATAGTGGTTTGTTATATCCGCTTTTTTTTCCACAGGTTAACAATATGCTCGCGATCGGCCTTGGAGATGATGACGTTATGCGAACTGAAGTATAGATTGACCCGATTCCACCTCGTTTGCATGCAAAGATGCCTCCGAGTCATCACAGCTTCGTATCGACATACCACAAGGAGTCAGTCGTAGATATAATAGAAGATGCTTGTTGAGGATCCAGTGCCGTGATAGCCGGCAAAGGCTCAAGTTTATGCTTTGCTGATATATCAATAACAATGTAAAAACAAGGTTGTTAGGGAATGTTTAGTGCGTAGAAATTTCCCGAATACGGGTCACAGAAAAGCGGAGATATGGATGGACGAGATACTGTCACATCCTTCAGCTAGAGGAAGACTATGGGACAGCGGAATTCCGGGCGGCGCCACCAAGTACCATGAGGGCAATGCATGCTGTAGCAAACATACAAATTGAGCTACGTGCTCTAGAGGAGTACATACAAGGCCAAAATGTCGATTTGTAAGCATACTGGCACGCTTAACGGGGCAAATGCGGATGACTGAGCGGCGAAGCGGGCTAAGCCCGCAATAGCAGCCCATTTATATGGGCTGAGCAGTACTAAATACTATCAATTCAGACACTGTTAGAAGAAGTGCGAACGATCGATTCAATTCATTCGTCGAATCGATGACACTGACCGTATCAGCCAGTCAGAGCCTGAGCCCAAAATGGCAATCTCAGACGAGAAGCCGCGAATGATATCTGCAAAAGAATGCCGTACGTAGATCGGGAGCATACGCCAGGTCAAATACGATCACTCCCCTGATATGAGTCGAAGTAGGTGTCACCAAAGCCAATGCGACGCATCATTCTGCAATACTCCGGCAAGTCTGTACGAATTCCCACAATATGCATCGATATCATCCGGTGGAACTCCGGTGGAACTCTCGCCCGGTTCTGCGTGCGGAGGGTATCGATTCGGAATACCGTGCGAGTCACATACGTATGGGAAGCCAGGGGACAGCATACAGATACAATACATGAGCTTTTCGACGCTGGGAAGTGAGGGAGAACTGACAGTCGGTTACGAGCTGGCGGGTTGATGTTTCGCCTTATGACTTATTTGGTTGCCACTCGGCCCTTTTCCCGGATCCGCGAGCAGAGGTTCAACTGACTAATAGAAAACCTAACCAATTATCACAATCTCGACCCCAGTACCGTAGGGATCCGTCTTTTCGTAGCTCGTGCAGGTTGCATTGCCAAATTCAACAGCGTTTTTTATTGGCCTTTGAAGTCTTGCAGTTCAGAAAAGCCTGAAATCCGGCAAATAGAAGCAGCGTTTGCAGTCAGCTACGAAAAAACAGATCCAACCAGATAATACAGCTACTACTGTGGGACGATCAAAATTCCGGCTGCAACAAGGATATGGGCATGCGGGCCACTCCCGGTTGGCGGGTATCTAGAACCTGCATGTAAATATATAACCTAGCCTCAGGTATAATCTAAACCCTCGAATCCATTGTTGACATGCCCATGAGGTCGCCCTCCAATGAAGAGGTACTATGCAGTAAAGTCAGGTTCTGTAGTGTGTTAGCATTATACGTATGATGAAAAAAGAGGCTGAACGGTGCCTACAGTAGCCCTAGTCTTAAAGTTCCCAATGTTCTTAAAGCCCAGCCAGTCTGTGTGTGCTGATGCTAGTAGTTACGGTAACGAGTTGGAGCTATAGCGTTACATTAAGACTTCATAAGACTGGAGTGGGGCTTAGTCGACGTTTGGAGTATCACCCGAGTACCGAGCTCGTGAGAAGTACCACATAGATTACATTTATTGGTTGATTAACCTTAACACATCGTTGCAGTCAGCTAGCCACCAACTACAACCCTTTACCATGCTGAGCGGCTTGTAGAGCACTTTAGCTAGTGCGGATGATATAACTTTGACGTGTGAGCTGGTGGGGAGAGGGGGAAACTAGTCTCATATATCAACTGATACGAAAGAGGCTGTGATAGTCGGGTGACGATGATCTTAGGTGAGCATGATCCGGAGTATCTCTTATATACTTCACACATTGTTCGTTCTTGATAATAGCTCGCAACGCTGTCCCCTAGCCCAACAAGGTGATCGGTGAGCTCACGCCATGTCTCCGGACAGTCAATCCATATGCATACAGTCAACTCGCACCATTCAACTCTAACTACAACCCTTAGGAAGCGTTAAATGTGGCCGGGGGATTTCGGAAAACTCGCGGGTCTTATCTGCATTCCTTGTTGTCGTGCGCTGGGTTCAGTACTTTTTCTTCTCTCGCTCGTTCCTCTCCTTCTGTCCTGCGGGATTCGAGGCTGCTATTGTTGTCCACTGCGGCTTCTCCATATTCACCAACTCACTCTCCACGACCAGCAGAACTTGTGAGTGATCCTTGGTCGCCCGAGGCCTATACGCAGAATCGCCCCATCCGTAGATGGGGCCTGAATGGACGCTTCGTCTATAGATGGGACGGAATCTACAGACGGCGTCGGCTATCCATATCTCTACACGCCCATCCTACTACGGACAAGGGGTAAGGAGGACAGAGAAGCGGAAGCACAGCCAGCGAAGGGATGGAGAAATGATAGTGCATGACATCACAAAGTAATTCGGCGTGACCAAATTATCTACTTGGGTACGATATGTACTCCTCTAGCGACCCGCCCTCCATCGTGTGTAATTCTTAGCCTGGCAGTTGCAGTGCGGTTGGTAAACGCAGATCCGAACCTCCCGTTACCTAGTTTCGGATACCGACCGCTCACTCCGTTATGCTCGTTATTTCCACCCTTCCTAACAGAACTTGCAAGATCCGGTCGGGCCTCCTAAGGACTCACTATTGATGAGAAAAGCATGCCAGCAAGGAAGCGAGGCCAGTGTCGAAGGCCTTGCAGATTGGTAACAAAAATACACACATATTGAAGACATGGATCACCGGCTCCCTGGAGCCCCTATCTGTATATTCCCCCTCACCTATAGATGGGGAGATTTTTTAGGGTGATTTGTGTATAGGAATTACTCAGATGTTGAATCACGCCCAAATGGCTCGTGTCCGAGTGTGAGATTATGATCGATATCCTTGTCATTGATTAGATGACTTTGATAAGATTAGATTATATCGAGATTTCACCGCCAGCATGCCCGCCTGTCCGAGACTTAAAATCCGACGAGTCATCAGTTCGTGAGTTCGTTAGATCTAGGTAGATCCGAAATTGTACCATTTTACAGATAATAATGTTTAGTGCAATGCAGCTGCAAAATTATTCAGACATCCTTCCTCAGTCTCATTCATGTTCGTGTTCTAGATCTATAGGTTGTCCAGATCCGGGAGCGAGTGCCAACCCGTGAGTTCCACCTGTCACTCTCTTCCGTCCTTCTCACCTCATCATCCACCACCACTCGCCATCCATCACCACAATCGCTCCCATTTCCACCAAGAATAATTCGTGCTCTCATTCGCTACTCTATCTAGAACAACACCCGGCTAGTCGGGATGCCTTTCGTTACACCACTATCTCTCTGCACGCCGGCGTCTCTCCGTCCCCTCAGTTCCCCAAAGCGGGGTGCCTACTATCGAGCACAAGCTATTGGTTCCGCCCTCACTCCATCTATCCATCCCCCTCTACCTGTCCCGCTAACTCGCCTTCTAGCAAACCTCCGTTTTGTCTACCCTCAAATCCCAAACATCGAGATCGTTACAGCACCTGGATGCGTCTACATAGTTTCTACGGTAGAGGGCGGACGACAGGTTGTCATTCACGGACAGACTTTCTTTCAGGGATTTCCGGGAGCAGCAGAGGGGGCGTTAAGGAAGATCTATAGGAGGACTGTGAGGGAAGTTAGGGCTAAAATGAAGAGAGTAGAAGATGGTGGGGATATCTTTGGTTGTGTATGCGGGGAAGAGAAGTGTGATTGCCTCACGCCCACAGTTACGGAGGAGGAATAATGGGTTGAAAGGGGACGATGATGATGTCTCGTGTTTGTGTTATACCGTGTTATACCAGATGTTTGTTGGTCTGTTTGCCGGCGTGCTGTTAATGGTTTGTGCTTTTTTTTCAGCGGGTGTATAGGTAATAATAACGGTATACAGTGTGTGGAGGGGGGTAATTGGGCAGTTGGTATGCTTGGGATGGGCAGAAGTTTTCTGGGCGTTGAGTTTGTTCCTCTGTTTCTGTTTCTTGTTTGTTGCAAGCTGATAGAGCTGGCGATTGCTAATGGTAATGGAAGTTCATTTGCTATACCAGTCCCAGTCCCCCACTCGGCATATACTCGATGCTAACTACAACTCAAGCATAATCAGGAGCTCTAGCTCGATCCCGCCTCAGGCCACGCCGCAAGCTGATAGAGCTGTTCGATTGCTAATGGGACTGGGTGTTTGATTACTGCGTCTGATATCCTCAGAGCTCGATCAGCGCTCGTCACCATAACGCAAGAAAGCATATCCAACTTTTCTCCATGGAAGGATGCGATCAAGCGGTGATGGACTTCCTGGCAGCGACTGACGTCGGGAAGTTCCCGCCAAAACTAGCGGAGGAGCCCGGGCAGGAGGAGCAAGGGCAGGGTTAAAGGTGATTGGACCGGGGGCGGTCTGTCTCTCGTTTCGTCGATCTCTCTGGTCTCTGTTTGTTTCCTTGTGTCTCTTTTTCTCTCTCTAATCGTGTGCACTTGATTGATTTTCCTTTGTCACAGGGGACGATGGGTAGCAGGTGGGAGCTCCGCCATCTTGCCGGCTCGCCCGGAGGCGGAGGGGGGGTTTTAGGTTCTGTCATACTCTAATTAGAGTGAATACAGTATGAATAAAACAAAACAAGCATATCAAACATGCTGCATCAACCTCCTCGAGTAACCCATCATAATTAGAAGTTCTGGCTCCATCAACTGACCTCGCCCCCTTACCACCACCTCTCAACCTTATCCACGACTTCACCAACCAGTCCGGTTGTCCGCCCGCCTTCCCACCACTTCGCAAGCGTCAGCAATAGGAACCACATAGATATATCCACAGCCCCCATTTCCGGGGCTCCCCCACCTCCGCCTATCTTTGGCCCTCTCAAGAGTATCCTCCGGTAGGTTTTTCTTATGCACGCAAAATACAATCTAGAACCCCACGCGCGTCTAAAGAATAACCAGAACTCACCCACCACCCACTCCAAATAAACACGCATACATCTTGACGTGTGACCCCCAAACACTCCAGAATGCCACAAACTTTCTATATACGCGGATGGATGGATGGATAGATGGATAGATGGATGGATGGATGGATGGGAACGCCTCTCCGCTGCTTTCGCCTGGCGGGAAGCGATTGGGTTTCGGCTCTGTATATCATATAGTATAGTATCGTACTAAGGTGGTAGGTACGCTTATTTCAGGCGTATCATACGCAGTTGGCGGTAGGAAAGGGGCATAGCGGATGAAGTATAAGTGATGCTCTTACAGCCTAGATGTTACCTAATGCGTAGAGGGAGCTGTGCATATGACACGTCTACCTAGCCAGCTAACCAGCTGCATCCCGAGAAAAAGTGGGATACAATTCCAAGAGAAGGTGAGATGGGAGTCCAAGTTTCCCCTCAACCAGTAGGACTCGACACTGTTAAGACGATGTGTGTCTAGAGCTAGCAAGCAAGCGGCAGTTGAGGATGATTTTCACGATGGGTTTCTAGTCCTGGATCCAAATACGGAAATACTCACACCGCTACCTGTGTTGGGATGGATAATAGGACAAAGAAATCTTCATAAATCAGTTGCCGATGACGAAACTGCCCTCTTTTCCCAACTAAACTCCAATTGCAGCGTGAATGGAAGCTGTCTTTTGGTCGTATCTCTCCCCTCGGACCCCCACATTCACCTTCCCCTTAAGTCGTGCAGGTTTTTCTTCAAACGGAATCAGAGACAGGACTATATCAATGCTCACTAATCGCCAACAGACGCACCTGCTCCCCCGCGAAAATCCACTCGAGCCGCAGATGCCGCGGATGAAGTATGCTGGCGGCATGTAAATAGTCAAGGCCTATAGCTAGTTTGAGATCCGAATAGGAGTGCCCTACACAACTTCGGGAGAGAAATGGTAGAGGGAGATGGGGAGGATAACGAGGAGAAAAGATAACAGATACCCTATAGAAACCAAGTTGCTACCTCAGTTCCATCCACCCTGGATGATCATTCGCCCTAACCCCATGCCGGTAGAATGGAGGTGCACATCTACGACCCATTATCCGAAGCATTCACGATAGGAGCCTGATGCACGGTCAGACACCTAAAGGCAATGTTAGGTTGGAGTGTAGTTTTAGCGACTTGTTTCGTGCTTTCCGTGCCGGTGTACGTAAGTATGGTATGATCGGAGTGTTCCGGAGTGTGAGGATAGTGATTACACTTGTTCTCACTCAAACAGTTCTTTCAGAAGGTTGCGTAGTGTATGAGAGAGGGAGAAATATGGCGAGCGAGGCCCTAAGTACAAGGAGGCAAGTCAGTCAGCATGGTTTTCACGATCCCAACAGCTTCGAGTCTAATTAAAACACGATGGTCAAAGCATTATGAGAGCAGCACAAGTTGCCTTACTCGCTCCGCAAAGTGCAAAAATTTGTACCACGTCCCTATTATCTACCCAGTAATCGTCGAGACTCCCCACATTGTGGCGAGAAGAGTTCACAATAGCATGATGAGTATAGATAGGTAGGGCAGGTTGATTTCCAACATGTAATGCGACGCGCTTGTGGCGCTTCCGAGCTATTCGTTGTGAGTGTACCGGTAGGCGCTGTATTACTTGATGTCTCTTAAAGCATAACAGATTGGATTTGTCATATGTAATATAGCGTTGGGTATGAGGTGAGCTAGAGGTGACGACTACTCCTGCCACCTGTATACATAAGCTGTCACTCGAGTTGGCAATTAGCAGTCTACTTCGAGGCAGGATAGCAGGTGAAGACATAAGAGAGCTTCTTTTATGTGCACATAGAGTATATACAGAGAGAAAAAACCATTCGAAAGGCATTGTGCATAACATGACGTCGACCGAGTCTATCTTCTACGTGTATTAACCAAAGAACGTCCTTCGTCTATCCATACTTTGTCATGCTGAACCGACAGATAAGGTTGGAACCCATTTGTCATCCGTCTTTCGGTTCGTGGCAGAAGTAATCTTAGGCCGGTCCACAGACAAGACCATTCGCGATCGGTCGTCTGGGCTGTGCGGTGTGCAGGGTACACGTCCACCCTTCTCTTCATTTCCACCCTCTTACTTTGCCCTTACAGCGTTGATGCGGAGCGGATTATTATCACCCCACGTTAGTCTTACCGTGAACTTTTGGGTTTGTCCTTGGTTGTCTCAGCGTGGGACCCGAGAGTGCCCGCACCCATCTACCGGTCATGCTTTAAAATTTAAGGCCCTCTGCCGCCAGATATGCGCATACGGCATGGTTTTGGCGTCATTCAGAGCCTTAGTCATTAATTGCCAGTGTTCGCCGAAGTGGACCATATCAAACACTGTCGGATATAGTATGTACCTGCGCCAGTTCCAGTTCTGCGGCGTCAAAGTCTGGGCCTTGCATGCGTTTCGATCCCGACAATAGAGTATCTTATGCGTATCACTCGTCCTTCCACTCTGGTTCGTAATCGAAATCAGACATTCCCCAATCTCATCTACCTCCTTGTTCACATGTCAACTGCTACACCAACAGTCGCGGAAGATATCCCACACCCCGGATACTCGAGGTAGACCCATGACCACTATTTCTCGCAGCGCGGTTCCATCAATCACTAGCGCCAAGGGCGCGGTAACTATCGACCGGTCACGTATTAGGTGAATATACGAGAGAGCTGGCCGCAGAGAATACAGAGAAAATGCCCCGTCTGGAAGCCCCGTATATACATAGCTAAGACCATCATTTCAGGCTGATCCACAGACAAGATCCTTCCACCCAGACTGCGCGATAAACGAATCCCACGTCTAACCCCTCACCTCCGTTTCCACGGAGGCAAAATCATATCTGGGCAGCTGGAAGACCTTGCACGTGTTTCGCCCCATGCGCGATACGTGCCCGTGGCCGGTTCGCAAGCTGGTGCGAATTCGCCAATGGTAGAATAACATGCGAACTCGCTAAATCGCATACTAGGCTGCGATGTGATACTTTCAGCTGCCGTCCAGAATGCGGAATGTAATTGTTGGCAGAACGCCATATACAGGGCCATCTATCAACCAGTACATACCAAGGTCTCGTACGAATGGGCATGCCAATTGCAGTTCCTAAACCAGGAGGCTATTAATAATGTTTAAAGCTGCTGCAACTTGTTTGACAATCCATGTGACCATTGACGGTTGCTCAAAACAGTAGACACCGCGCACTAATCACTAAAGATTGGGTGAATAATATGAGCAAGGTCAAGTCTAGGTTCGCCTCGAGGGGGAGATCTCTCCCCTTGAAGCTACTGCCTGTCTGATCATGATACAATTAGTGGTGTCCACATAGCATCCTATCTCCAATGAACATTCATTTTTTAGGCCAGTTCCCTTATCCAATCCGTGAACAGGCCAAAATTACCCCGAAGTTCCTTGCCAGTTCGGAAACCGGTGCGGTTGCGAATGGGACGAAACACATGCCTGCCTCTATCTCGACTCCGACCTATGAGTATCCATGAGCCAATCGCTCGCCTCATCATGTCTCTCTGGCTCAAACCTCATTATACTCCTTATCACACGCCATATATATCAGCAGCCGCGGAACCCGTCCAATCGTCACGCTCGTTCTCCGCGATCCCATCGCCTCAGTACCCCTCGCACCACGGGTACGTTGCGGCAATTACCACCCAGTCACAACCACGGCTTCACCGCGGCAATTCTAATCACATTCTCAGTTGTTGTTGTTGTTTATTCATACTGTATTTACTCTAGCTAGAGTATGACAGTATCATCATCACATTCTCAGTTCACCCATGTAATTTCCACAGCCGCAAGGCAGCGCGGCAGTGCTGGTAGATCCATTGGGAGAGTGGATCCGGACATACTATCCCCTCACTCCATTATGCGCCGAGCCAAGTCTATGCGAAAAAGCAACTTCTCGCCATCGCGCCCCACTACCCCAAGTACCTCTCCAGCCAAGGCTGTTGCCGCGCTTGCATCGAGTGCGCGTATAGCATCCACCCCTACCCAACGGCGAGCCGGCTTCAGAGTTGTTTCAGGGTTTTGCGGTCCGGTCCACAGATTGTCGCCGACTCGCCTACGGATTCGACAGTCGGAACCGAATGCCCCATGCTGCCCTTCGCCCCAAGTGCTAGGGCCGCATCTCGTTCTGCGATTCGCGGGTATGAATAGGATGGGGATGATGCGACAACGACAAGTATCGTAATTGCAAGCTAGAAGTGCAGCACAAAAATATCGTTCGCATTTCGGTCCCGCACGAAAATGCCAGCCAGTGGTTTGCACTGCATCAGCTCGCACCCGCCAAATCTCGGCAGCGCGGCAATGTCGCAGCCTTGCAAGCGAGGCACAATCGCTCACGACTCTGCGGTGGCGATCACTGCCGATTAGGCCGCTTACTTCGCGGCAGGCAGGGTCAGCGCACTGCATGAGAAAACCGGGTTGGCTCTCAGCGGCCGGAGGTGTCGGCGATCCGCCATGACTGCATACGAGAGTGCAGTTTGCTGTGCTGGGCGCTCTATCGACCGGCCTCCGCAGCGAAGGCCTTCAGCGCACATGCAGCAGACGAGGGGCAGCGCGGGAATTGTTGTGTATACCCGTCACCGTCGACCGCCCGGCTAGGACACTCGAATCGCCCTGTCTGTCCCCGCCCAGAGACCAGGCGCAGAAGAAGAGCCGGACGCCGACACATCCAGCAGTCGCATGCGAGGTGCATGCCACAGGTGCGTCTCGCATATCACATCGTTGCGCATGAATCTGCATGCGGGTGCCAGACGCAGCGTAATTTCGCGAACGCAGCCCGCAGCTCGCATGGAGATCGGATTACATGACCTCATCCCCAGCCTGCCCTCCGCCAAGACGCTCGGCCACGATGGCCCTTCCCTGGCCCAGCCTATCGCAAGCGTACTAACCTCCGCCAGCTACCGAGTGCACCGCCACGCGCGGCAGATCCCCACCTGAAACGCGGCCGAAGTCTTGCTATTGTTCTCTGTGGCTGGGCGCCAACCGTTGTCTATCCGCTGGCTCGAACAGTGGTGGGGGAAAAAGCAAGGTGGCAGTGTTTGTGCTACTGTACGCGCGCGGTGCAGGTGCTGGCCGTGATGGTGCCTGAGCTGTGGCGTAGATGAGGCTGGTTGCGGTGGTGAGAACAGTCCGGACAGCGGGCTCCCGTGTGCTGGCTAGCTGCGTAGGCGCCGTTGAACAACGTGGCTCGAAGCCCCGTCGTGAGTTCAGACGAATCTCGAGTTTTGCGTTCGCATTCCGACCATTGGTGACGTATACCAGCGAAGGCGTGCACCACGGAGTCTACTTGTTACAGCTTCACCCGAAACCACGGTCTCGATTTTCCACCATGCCCTGTCGAATACAATCTCAAACTTTTCAGGCCTGCCTGCCGAGTACCGAACGCGCCCTGCGAGGGGTGACTCAACCATGTGGTAGGCGCTTTGTTGACGTACGTACCTGAATTGAGTTTTTTTCTTCTGTAACCGCCTTGTCGAGGGTAGAGTTTCTGTCACCATGCCTAGCCGCCTGCCACGGAGATGAGATGAGATGAGGCGGAAACTTCTGGTTCTTAACGTTACCGCTGGGTCTGCATACCCGGCAGCTTGGGTGAATAGGAGTGGGTTGCATACATATATTCTCCGGTCTTTGAAATATGCAGTCAAGAGCTTAAGGTTAAACATGATATGCATGCTACGCGCCCCATAATTCTCCGACGGTGGTGAGGGTGGGTGTATCGATCACTTGTATAGGGCTCTCTGCTTTGTTGCCGCTCGGGATCTGTGCTCGGGAATTGGTGATGCTTCTCAGCCAGGCGGTACGGGTGGGTAGGCTGTGCAGTTGGGTATGCATTCGCGGCGTTTGCGCGCCACAGCTGCCTACTATGGACCGGGCCCGACGAAAGGTATACATACAACTTGTGTGTTGCATACAAAACCCAACGTCGCCCACCAGGAAGCATATGGCTAATGAGCGCCACTACTCTAAACGCCTAGCACCCGGCCGGGTCGGCGCCGAGAGGAATAGGAGGTTGCTACGCGCGGAGGGTAAAGATCCCGAAGCCACTTCTCGGCCATTTCGGATGGTTGCTATTGTTCCCTTCCGCTCCCGGTTGTGTGGCAATGGAGGGTGGGAGGGGGGTGAGAGGGGGGTGGTGGCAGACAGGACAAACATGTTGTGTTGGTGGTTGGTCGTTGGTGGTGCAATAGGTTTAAAATCAAGCCAGCCTTTCTAATATACGGCTATAACTATGTAGAGTATGGGCGACACGATAGGCGAAAGGTGTCAAGTTTCATTATAATATGATACTACAATCGACAGGGCTGGATTCGACGTTCTGATGCAGAGGGAGTTACATCTGCGGGATGGCTCCAGCGCACCAGCAGCACAATACTTAGGGAGATATTAGAGTTGGAATTATACGAGCTGGGGGCAGGCGTTGATGAGTGATGAGGTTATATCTGATACAGAGGCGAGAAACATGGGGAGAAACAACCGAGATATGATGTAGTGATAGTATCGGTCTACTTGTGCAACACCGGCATTTCGGTAGTTTAAGGAAGGGCTGGCTTGAGGATTGTCCATAAACCCTGAAGCTGTTGGTGGAGGATCCGTCGTTACCCCGCAGTGGTTGGATGATTGCTCCCGGGGGGTTACGACTTCTTGAATTGCAATGGCAGCAAAATAACCGTAACTGGGTGCATTTCATCTCTCACTCCGGCCTCGCATCTCATCTCACAGCCGTTTTTCAGATCTCATGACAATTACCCACTAACCCCACAGCTAGATAGGGCCCTGGTTGGGATTCAATTTCGCCAATTCCGCATTCCTCAACTTTATTCCCTCATCTCCAACTTTTGCCCCATTGGGGTAGAGCACGGCTCTACCACTAGTGCGATCTAAGACACCACCAATCAACCATCACCACACCCGACCGAGATTTAAAACAGCACTGAGGCCAGCAACAACAAACCGTCGGACCGTCTCTCCGTCTCCATGCTAAGAAGGAAAGAAGGGGGAGGGTTAGGCTATACACGGGTAACGATCACTAATAACATTCGACGTCCAACCAGTAGCACACCAGAAGCATCGCTTTTTGCACACAATAGTAGTAGTATTTTTCAGTGCGCTGCGCTGCAATAAGGCCTGCTAGCCTCGGGATGTTGCGGTAGGGCGGCTGCAATTACTGGCTTCAAAGTGTCTCCTGAGTGTTCAAACCATAGACTCCGATTCGCCGCTTCCTACTTTAAGGGGAGTATTAAGATAAGATAACCTCGTCGGGGGTAGAGCATTGATCGGTAGAACCCCGGTTAGTATGAAGAACCTCTCGCGGATCGCAATGTTGCATGTTGCTTGCATCAAGCCATGGATGCACCCAACGCTACCGTCGATGAGATCCAATCGCTTTGCCGCAGGAGCTTCATACGAAACCTCGCGGATGTCTGTGCTTAGGTCTAAACGGCTAGATACGAGCAGGCAGCTCTGAGATGTCATGCATTGCTTATCCCTGCAAGCTCGGAAGGCCCGCATTAACATAAACTCACGTGCAGAAGCGTGTGGAAGATCTCCTTAGCTGCCGGAGGGGGGTTCTCATACAGTAAGGGTAGGTGTATCAGGTGGGATTGTGCGGGGTTGGACCGTTGAAGAAACTCCATTGGTGGAGTGTTGATATGTCCGACGGGTCATGGTAGTACTTACTTTCGCTTTCCTTTACTGTCTCTGGCTGGCTATGGCCATCATGAGTTTACTGCTTGCGTCCTCCTCGCTGTGTTTTACGCATCGGATAGTGGGCGCAATTTGCCCACTCGGATTTCCGCTGTAGCTTAGCTCATTTCGTTTCGCAAAAGTGATGGAGTGCATTATGTGTTGCATCATATTTTCTAGATTTTCTGGAACCCTAACCGCCAGTTTTCTAAACCATAGCGTTGCGCTTTGAAAGAGAAGGCAGAAATTCGGATTCCGGCTCTAAACGCCTCTACCTGACATCCGTACCTGCCTAGCTAACGCGCGCTGCCCTGAAACCAAACCACCTCCGTCTTCACCATTCCACATGGCTTCGATCCAGCAAGCGGTAAAAGTGAAAGTTTGTCTTGTCGAAATGTTCTGGAGACCGATTCACACATTCCGGGGGGGAAGGATGAATGGGAAAAAAAAAGGTGGGCATCACTTGCACTTCTTGGCGGCCGCGACCATTGCCTACGATACATGCATGTTCCCCAGGATTATGACGGAGATGTTCATGTCATTCGGTTTCAATAGCTCACTTTGGGACCTGAACACTCTGCGTTGCATCCGTCCAAACTTGTGGTCGAGGCAAATATGTACTGTGAAAGGCTGGCCATACGTGTGGGCGACAGACAACTCACGTATCATTGGCACAGCGAATGTTCCAATGTATGCATAAACACGTCGTGCATCGTCACATTGTGCAAAAGCTGCTGCTGCTGCTGTCCCCGCAGAAATATTTTCATGTACGGTTTTTTTCCCTCCACAGTCGTATCTTTAGCTTATCGAAATTATGTTGTTCCGGGATGGGGAAGGAGAGGGCTGGTGGACTCCCGCCATAACTGTATCTATCCGGTAGCCAACTCCGCAATCGCGATATTATGTTCCAAGTTATGGGTTACACTCCGAAAGGGAAGAGAAAATGGCAAGATGGGGTGGGGGATACTCGGTTGGGCGGACAAACACATATATACATCCTTATGAACTTCCCCGCACCGTCACATGTTTCGCCTCTCGGATAGATACCGTTTCTTGCGTGATATCACATTTGCGCGATGAAAGACAGGAAGGTACATTGGCACCCAGTAAGAGAGGGATATTTCAGGGTATACTGCACTCCTGGTGCGATAAGGCATAGGATGGGTTCTGTGTGCGATGATGTGCGCACTGAATAAAAAGCGAGTGGCCATGGAGGACCTAGAGTATGGGCTTCCACGAGGCTGGCCCTCGTGAGCAAGGAGCAAGCACAGTCGTTCGGTAGATGCTTTTTTGGCCTCTCGATCGTTGAATGGCTCGTCAAGCATCGCGGATTCTGATTGGACAATTCGTGTGCGAGTGAGAGCATAACATTTATTGGAAGCTGCACGAGACATCACAACGCAATTGTGGTTGGCTGCTTAATATATCGTTCCTGACTGGGTAAGTGCCGGCGCCTAATCGGAGGCTATTATTGGTAAATCTATCTGATGCACTTCCACTTTGGGCACGCTAAGAGTTTCCTGTAGAACTTGGCCCGTAGCGGTCAAGCCTGCCCATGCAATTGCTGGTAGCGAGAAAAGAACTGACGTCGACCTATTCCTCTGATGCATCGATGCATTCCATACACCCACGGGAGAGCGTCCATGCGAGCGACGATCTAGAGAAGGGAGGGCCGACTTCGGGTCTATCGTCGTGGGCTCAACGGCCATTCCACTCTTCAACAGAATTGCGCTGGAGAGAGTTACTGTTTGTTCACGTCCTCCGCTGCAAGGCACGGGCATTGCACACTCCGTCTTGCAGCTGAGATGTCTGTCACGCCCCACCTTATGCTTCTGCAAGTTCTAAGTTGAGTGTCTTCGGATCGGCAGGTACGTACAGGCCTTTGGTGTCCTTCCACCATATCCCAGACCTTACGGGATGCAGCTTGCCATCTAATATATCGGTATCTATTATAAAATACAAATGTCATCCGATGCATTGACCAATGCTCGTTCGTTGCAAGCCCTCACTAAGCTCGGCCCCGTCAAAATGCTCGCAGCCTACAGCGCAGCGCACACCGGTACTGTACTACTACTAAAGATCGATAGCCTTGTTGCATGCTTTGACGGGCGACAGATGCCTACATACTTTAAGTGCCTCTTAGTACATAGATAGCTCAACGGATTTTGGCGGCATTGAATGTATGTCATCGCTTTACAAGTGCTATGTCAGCTGGGGGCTCAGTGTTTCACTTGTGGCTAAGTAAATCCTTATGCAGATCCCTATAAGCCTGTGGCTAGGACGATATAAGGTGAGCCTCCGAATTATTTCGGCCCGAGCAGTCGCTGGGTCGCAGGGCATCCCAGGTCGACCGCTTTCCACCAATACCGAACCATTTATGGGGGGAGGGTTGAGTAAGTGAGTAAGGCTTTGTTTTCACACAACAAGCGCCTTTTCAGAGGAATTCGTTCCTGGATGCCATTCGTCACAAATGAGAAGCTAATCTGGGTACCCTGGCACGCCGTGGGTGAGTGAGGGCCAACCAACACCAAATACAAGCACCTGCGGGCGCCTATATTGCCCTGGTCGCTATCAATCCGTGAACCAATCCACATCCCAGCCAAGTGTACTCCGCACCATGTTGGTTCCTCCTGTGCCTCGTCACCGATTATTTCTCGTGATGGAAACGGAGGGCATAACGGAGAGTGAAAAAAAAAATGTACCAAAACAGTGTGTGGCACCAGCTTCTCTCACAACCCCCGAGGATCGTTAGGTATGAGGAGGGGCATATGAGGCGGAGAGGAATGTGGAGCTCAAAAGCTGGAACACACCCTCAACCACCCTCCTTGTGCGCCTGACGAGAAAAGATCAAGCACCAGTCAACTATTGTTCTCGCACCACCCCTACCCACACCACAGCGCCTGCAGCGTGGTACATAAGCCTACCACCCCCTCACCGTTGCCTTTCGCCCTACTCTTTCCCTTTGAACATTACGATTTCTGTCGCTGGTCTCTTAAAAAAATTCTTGATTTATTATACAGCATCTTTCCTACCTGGCATATTTCCTACCCAACTACTACTGCTTTACAGCTTTCAGGTTCGAAAGGGTTGTTCTCCGGTTGTACAACACGGTTGACCTGCGTTGCACACCATCGTCTGTAGGCTTATCATAGCCTGAACGAGCTGCAAGTTGAAAGTAAATACATACATTTAATCTAGCGATATCTTAAAAAAGATGGTAAGCACATATACGACGTTTATATTGAAGACACGAAGAGGCGGCTAATTATGGGCGGATATAATTCAGGCTTCATCAATCCAATATCGCCGTTCAGCAACGAACGGAAACACTCCGATACCCGCACGACTACTATCCATGGGCAGTCAAAGCGGGCACTCAATGCGGCCCATGTCAAGTGCAACATCTATCGACGGTACATCAGATATTGAGGACTCGAGAAAACAGCCCACTCGTGGTTGGCAAACAAGGAAACAGGATATGCTCATGAGAACAATGGTGGTGGAGGAGAGGGATGATGTGTCGGATGCAGAGAGCTTTGATAGCTTGAGCTCGAGGGCAAAGTTCATGAGCGATTTGTTGAGCGACAGCGATTCTTCTATTGACGGACGGAATTCCATTTCTTCATATGGCCCTGCAACACCACGAACGCCTTCGCCAGAGTATTTAGAGGATGGGTTTCCAATGGTGGAGATTGCTGGTGAGAAATCGCCAAGGTCATCTCGAGCTTCTTCCATGGAGGTTTCGCCGACTTTTGCTGCGAAGGTGAAAGCGATGACAACGGTTGGTCCTCGAGGGCCTCATCTGTTCCGATCATACTCCACCAGTCACTCAACCAACATTAGTCACATCACCATTCCTTCCCCACGGAACTCCCTCCCTCCCACTCCTCTGCTAACCGACTCATCTCGCTCGCCTTCGCTCTACAAGGTCCCAGAATCACCGCATCGCACGCCACGCATTGGATCAGCACGAAGCACACCACGCATACCGCAACAGTCACCACATCTAGGAGCGCCTCCGCAGTCACCGCGTATGCCACAATCACCACGTGTGCCGCAATCACCACGCATAGGATCAGGATCACCACAGCATACGCCACGCCTCGACAGCGAGCCTGTATTTCACGGCAGGCCCAGGAGCGAGCTGCTTCCATTGAGCAGCGAGTTTGATCTTGAAGAGGTGCGATCATGGGCACCGAATCAAGTGTGTGCCTGGATGGCCGCTCTGGGATTTGAGTTGGAAATGGTTGAGAAATTTGCAAGGAATGATATTACGGGCGCAATTCTTATCGATCTCAAGTGGGAGGATCTCAAGGAGGTATGTGTTTGGCTCGCTAGCGCCGCCCCACATAACAACCCAAGCGCTGACCTTGCATATAGTTGGATATCCAATCTTTTGGCAAGCGCACTGAACTGTGGAACGAAATTCTCCATCTTCGTGCGCGAGGCATTCCTACCCCAGACCGTGCTGAGTTCATTCGTACTTCGTCTCGGGTTACCCGTAGCAGCAGCAGCAGCACTGTCTCTGCCGCTTCCCGTGCGCGGTCTGGCTCTTCAACATCTGTGGCTTCTCAGATGATGGCTGTCCCAGAAGTCGACGACCAAACTGTGGTAGGCTTTGAGATAAGAGCTCCTTCATCGCGGCCAGTCGCCCCTCAACCCCAGACTCACCACCAGCATCAGCACCAGCACCACCACCAACACCAACACCAGCATCAAAATAAACCTCAACCTCAACCTCAAGGGAATTCCTCGGATGAGGCTGATGAAGAAGGCACTGATGACGGAGTCCGCACCCGCAGCCGCCCAGTAGTAAGGAGGAAGAGACGAACCAATGTTCGGATGCCCCAACGCCAGGTCTCTGTCGACTCTATCGTCATCACCTCCGATGATGAGTTCCCAGGTAGTTACATCGCCAAGATTGAGGCACTGACATCATTCGACCACGGCCGCCCTCTTCGACGGAATATGAGCCTAAGAGACAGTGTTACTCCCTCGGATTCAGTATCACTGAGAGGACGGAAGCAGAAGAAGAAGTCGAAGCAGCCAACAGCGGAAGGTCAAAGCCGGCCACACCAATGCAAGAAAGGTGACAGGTGTCGCAAGCATGGAAAGGTTACTCATACTCCCGCCCCTGTGCCGGTTCAAACCATGCCCATACCCACGCCTGCCCGACCCAACTCAGATATGAAGTCAGAGCATGGTACTATCGTCATCGCGACGACTCCAAGTATCGCTGACTTCTCTGCCATGGTTCGTGATGAGGATGGAGTTGTACAAGGATCCCCGCGTCCACAGAGCGACTACACTTCTCCCAGCGTCATCGCATCATCCGATGCCTTGGGACCCATCCAGAGCAAAGAGATCAAGCTCAAGGAGAGTGTGCTACGGGAAGTTTCTCGCCTGGACCCACAGGAAAACGTGAAGCAGTTCCTCACCCACCAGCACTTGCAGCACCTGGAAGAGCGACGCCATTCGCCCCCTCCGGTGCCCACCAAGTCTGCATCTGATATCCTCCGGGCTCAGCGCCAACCTTCTCCTCCTTCTCCTCCACCTCCTGCCCCTCGTGACACCGCAAATCCCCCTCATGCATCTTACGGCCCTCGAATGCAGTCTCTCCCACCCTCTGCAATCACTGCCGCCACTCTTGCCCCACCTACTCCTTCCCCTCCACTGCGCTCTCAGACCCCATCCTTCGGTCTCCGCATTCAGGGTATGGAACAAGTCGTTCCTCCGTATGCCAACTTCTCCGTTCCCTCACGAGTTCGGAGCCCAGCAATGATGCGGACCACTACACCCTTCTCGGAGGCCGACGTACCCTGCTCTGCCGGAACCCCCATCAACTTCCGCGACCAATCACAGTCAGTCCCACCGGAGCTACACTACCGCCGCTTCCCTACGCCAACCATGGAATCCCTAACAGCCCCCATCGTCCCTCGTTCCGTCGGGGCAAACATCCCCCGATCCCAGTCCACGCGACCTACACTAAACATGGTCGAAGAGAGTGCAGAATGGGAGATGGTTGACGACGGGGAAGTGAAGATGGCGCCGTCGCCAAGCATGCGCACACACTCTGGCTGGATGAAGAAGCGACGCACAAACTGGTTCCGTCACGAGTGGCCAGACTACCACTTTGTTCTCCGTGGCACACGATTGGGATATGCACGTGATGTTGCGACCGGAGAGGTCGGATCAATCGATATGGATCAGTACCAGGTTGCGTGCTCGAACTCTGGGTCTACGAAATTGTCTGCTGCGTTCAAGGCCGGAAAGATCTTCGGGAAGAAGAAGGAGGATGGGACACCCGGCTCGTACTTCTTCCAGCTTGTGCCGGCTGACGGACCAACGAAGGGGAAGAAGAATATTGGGAAGGTGCATTGCTTTGCGGTCAACAGCCGAGAGGAGCGGATCGATTGGATGCGAGAGTTGATGTTGGCGAAGGCGATAAAGCAGAAGGGACAAGGGTTTGAGGTTGAGGTTAACGGTGAGAAAGTATAATTATTTTTTGCTATTCCCTTTGTTTCTGTGTTTTATTTCCTACCTTCTTGTTCATTGTTTCTGCGTCTAGCGCGCACTCTTCTCTTCTACTTCTGGGGTCTTTTACTTTGGGTCTTTTGTGATTACAGCATTCATAGCGACGGATTGGCTTTTGTATTTTGTATTTTGTGCACTCTTGTATTTTTGTTTTTCTTTTTACTACATTCCCACTTCTACCTCTGCTTCTTTTTCTTTCTACGGTGGGGTGTTTTTTTTTTATCTAGGGAAAGATGGGATGAAATGTATCTTTGGGGTTGATTTGTGAGGGAAAGAGGCGTTTTGTAATGTTGGGCTTGCTTGCATGCTTCTATAACTCTACTTACTCTGAAATCAAATTGATTTGTCCATATCCTGCGGCTCTTCCAAGCAAATTCAATTTGGTTTCTAGTGGTGGAGTGAAACTTCTTTACCCTGGTCCTGGCGACTTTTGGGTATTTTCTATCGTTCCTTTTATTTCTTCACTTCTCTGGGGAGCTTGACGCTTCTTCGACGGATTATATCGTTTTGTTCCACACTTCACACCATATGTGGGTATATTGCCCACGACGATGGCGGTCTAAAACACTTCCGCTATTTGTTTTCTCCCGTACGTTTTGGCTTCAAAAAGGGGCCTAGTTTGCATATGACGACGATGATGACTCTTTTTTTATATTGATTTAATTCTCGGTGTTCACAAAAAAAAACACCCACGTTGCTTTCTATGCAGTGTTCGAAATATCGTTCTTCCATCTATTTTGGAGGGTGTTACTATTTTTATCTCCCCCTCCTCTTATCTGCGGGGTTGGTACATGCACCGCACCGACCGGTGGTTGTGATGTAGGGGAGGGGGATATAAATTACCCACGATTAAGTTACTATCAATCGCACACCGAAAATAGCACATACGACTTTAGCTTATGAATGGCAATGAAAATATTCGGTGGTAGGGGGGGTATTAATTTGTTAAGCCTTTTTGTTCCATGAATCGTGCCTGGAATTGAGTGACATGTTGGACAGGTAGAGGTACAGATATAGTTTCGAACCGCCGGGGTAGTTGGGTAGAGCGCGCGCGCAACGGGAGAGGAAGGTTGGTACCAGAGGGGAGGTGGGCGAGTGATTCACAATGATTTACTATAAAGCAGGTAGGTAAAAGGGGGACGGACGGAGGGACGGACGGGAGGACAATCGAACGAAGTCACCATACTGGTTTCTATGTGAGAGACGGAGATTATGAGTTATACTACATGGATTCACAAGATACAAGATTTGAGACGCATCAAATGTCACTCAGCTGATCTCGACAGCATGCGGGCGATCTCTCCGCTATCCTTTCCCATGTCAGCATCATCCACTACGGAATCCCTCCTCAGCTGCTTCGCCGAGCTCTGTCTTTCCATTCTGCCCTTCGGACACCCAACACCAACACATCACCCTATCTTCCACAGCCAACACGGTGAGCGCCTGCGGATTCAATGCCGCTGACGCATTCCCCTGAAACGCCTCCACCATCCAGGGAGCATAAACTGGTTTCTGCAGCTCGGAGGAGCAAGAATACGCAAGAATGTCTCAGGAAACGAAGGGTGGCGAGTCGATTCATGCCACGAAATGAAGAACGCCGACATTCCCACTCCATAACTCGGGGGCAACAACCACAAACGGAGGCAACCACGCTGGTGATTCAGCTGTCATGTGCATTGTGCAATTTCGCTACACCCGGTACGTACATACAAAGGCGTCGACAATCCGTGGCATTGAACCGAATGCCAATCCCATCGTTCAACTCAACCCAAGGCAGCTCGACCATTCATCCACAACCACACCACCAGTGCTCCCAAACTCCGCATATGCGTGGATTCCAGTAGCCTGTACGTTTACTCCGTCCCGTTCGTCAACTATAACAAAGTTTACGCCCAATTTCCCCCCGTTAACCCTGCCATTTTCGTATCCCCTCTACATCCCTTTCGTCCTCCCCAGGACCTTTAACGGCAGGCTTAGCTGCTCCATCGCCACTTCCCGTGCAACTGGCATCCCCAATCTCCTCCGAAACTCGGCGCAAGTGGAGGGCAGTGTGGTGATATTCCAACAATTCATTTCGTTGTCTAACATACGCTTCTTGAGTGAAGGGTAGAATACGGGATGCCATTGTTTAAGTGAGGATAGGGGCGGAGGTTGACTGTAACGCAGGAGATCCCGGTTGATATATTTCCCCGCTTCCCATCTGAAGAAACTAGTGCAATCCGTAATCGTTGATGGGGTTGTACGATTTCGCAGATCAATTCAGAGAGTTGGAGCTGGAGGCGTTGTATAGTCGTGAACGCGACATACAACTTTGCAATTTGCGGCGGTAAGAACCTGCAAATGAATTCACTCATACCAGATATGGCCGAGCTCTTGTTATATGCAGCCACAGACATAAGGTTGCTGTCGAATATAACTAGCTCTCGGGTACGAAACATTGTATTGCTGTACTGTAACGTACAGCGTTCCATTCCCCTTGCTGGCTTCTCACTCAATATATGCATTAGCATAAGGAAGTGCTCTAAAAATTCATTACAGATGCTGTAGAACTTTTCCACGAACTCCGGCAATCACTAGATCTACCACTGATGAAAGAACCTGCTTTCAAGCACTAAAGCTGAAACTATGGTCGTGATTAAATCGAATTTTTGGGACTCTAGACTAGAGCTCTAGCTGCTAAAGTTTGTGCCAGGGATCAGTTATTTGCGCATGCTTCATCGACATTATCAACGACGATGTCAACTTCGCCAGGACATCACTTGATACTGCATACACTCTGTTCACAACGTACGATCTATGGCTCATTTGCAGATCATGCATGTCGTTTAGGTCTTCCTCAAAGTCATCCAGACGTTGGTATATCGTTTCGAGGGATAGGGCCCTCGGATTGTCATAGTTCCTTTAGAATCCGACTTGACAAACTGGTCCCTATGTGGGATTTGGAAGATTAGTCGGCTCTTCAGGAAATTATGGGTGTAGCTTCTTGCCGTCTGTGTTGACATCTGGGCTGCTAAACCTTTCAGTTTCTCTTCAGCATCACCATCTACACCTTATCAGGGCCCTCATCAATTTGGTCTCCTATCTTCTGATAGACCGCGTAAGGCGTGTGCCTACTCAATCGATGAAACCCCTCATCTCGTCCCCAGCCTACATCGACGGCAGCTTGATACTCCCCCCCACGTGTATCCATCGGACAGTTCACCAGAGGTGATCTCGGATTGTGGTGAGGTTTTTGAGGTTTGTGTCTAAAAATGAAGAAGTGGGGTACTGGATGAGCCCCTTACCTACTTGGTAACATCTCCGGACTACTATGAGTGCTAGGTATCTGGAGGAAGTTTTGGACCGAGAAGCAGTAACATCGGGTGCACACTGATGACGCTCAGGGCGTCCCGTCCTATTGAAATTGAGGGAATCGGGCACTGTACGAGGTGCTGCATGCCAAACAGGAGTAGGTGTAACTGGAGACGAGGTCAAGGGGGGCATATTGCGTCCCTGAAAATAGAAGTAGCCGTGCTTGATCTATTGCTACAACCTGCATCCCCAACTCGATTGCAGTAATATCAAGGCAGTGCTACTAACAGAAGTTGATCCCGTCGTGATACGTGGCCGGCCAGGCGATTGTCATATCACCTTTCGATGAAGAATCAATCTCCACCCTTTTCGTTGAAATTCTGCTGCTTCATGTCATCCTACTCCTGTTCCTGTTCCTAGGAATTGGAACTAGGTGGCATGTTGCTTCGCTGAGTTCATAACTATCTATCTCGTTCTACAAAGGCGTCGAGCTTGTCTCGGTCAAGCACCTGTTCGTCTTCCAGCTCTTGTTTGAACTCTTTCTCGGCTAGCTCTTTTCCTTTCCCACTGCCACCCCTGGCTTCCTCCTCATCAACATCTGTATCCTGCCAATCGGCATAAAACCCCCAATGCTCTTGCCCTGATTACTCGCAGCAGCCTCTACTACAAGGTAATCCTCATTCGTTCCCTCTTTTAGAGGGCCATTTTGTTCCACGGAAGGGAGCGAAGCTTGGCCTTGAAAACGTTACTCCTCATCTCGGACTCCGGTATATCGTACACAATGACATCAACCGGTGGTAGTACATCGGCCTGTTGGAAAATGGCATATTTCCAGGTATCAAGGAGTCTATCCGTGGTGGGTCAGTGCACAGGCAGTGATACATTACATAGATCGTCAGGTCGATAAATGTACTCATTCGAGAGACCATCCCTCCTTGTTCCCGACCTTTCCGCCTGTAGTGCCGTCCTGATTCTGTGCTTGCTCTAACCACCACTTTAACCTGAGGGCTCTCTGTGCCTCCCATCTATTCTTCACGGTATCTCACGCCGTCAGCGCAACTCCAGATTGCATCGTGAATTTTCTGTACAATGCAAAGATCGCCCAAGTAAAGCGGGCCTGTTCGGAATGGATGACACTCTGGTGGCGGACGAACTGCAGACAGTCACGGACATTCGAGGAAGTGGCTCTGAATTCCATGTCTTCAGTAGTGGCAACAATCAATCAATCCCAAAGGAAGAATAGTTTCCGATCACAGTGTGATCCCATATAGTGGATGAACCGCGCAGCATCACCCTTGATTGCGCTAGAGAATTCATAAAACTGTCCACTTCAACTTTGCAATTTGTGTCGGTAGGATTCTGCATATATATATGAATTTGCTTGTACCGGATATGAACGAGCTCTTGTTGTATGCGGTCACAGACATCATCGAGGGAGCTAGAATGAGAATGGATGGCATGTTTTGTTGAGAATATCTTCGGATGTTTGGCGGAACAACGACATCTAAATGAACCAATTCTTCTACCAAAGAACAGGTCCAGAAGGGTATCCCATTCATCCGTAGTGTATGTCATAGCCTTCGACGGCGGAGTGATAGTTCTGGTTGAATAACTCGCCCTTGGGAGCTAGAGCTGTCCATGGTGTTTGTAGAAAGGATAATAACTCCGGTTGAATGTCCGCCAATTGCGAGCTGGCTATGGTGGTTAGACGTGCTTTGCCTCGGGTTAGACATTTGGGAAATAGCAGACTGGTTGTCGGCCATGAAGTATGCGTTCGACAAGTTTCAATGCTTGCTGTGGCAACACCAAGATCTTGAAGAAACAATGCGAGGTTGAGGTATGGTGCAGCCAGCATGTCAGAGTTTTCGGTAACAATTGTCACCGTCGGTATCGACCTCGCAGTTACCACTGGAAACTTCGGGTTCGAGTTTGGGGAAACCTGCCATATCTATCTCTTCCATCACGTCACCGGAAGTTTGTCTAAGGTTCTGATGGACGTAGCTATACTGCTAGAGCTATCAGGAGAGGCTATGTAGCCAGTTTCAATGGTCGTCTCCGTACGTAGTACAAGTGATTATACAACTAGAGAAGAAGACACGTCTGTAGTAAACCAGCAGGTATTAGTAGAAGTCTCCTGAATGCCTTGCACATAACAGGCCGAGCGGGTGGACGTTTGGCGGACTAAATCCAGTCGACCTGGGCTGAGTCTAGTACGCGTTCGTTATCAAGACCTAATGATGAGTTCTGTGAGGGGGCGGGGGCGCGGATCGAGTGAGGAGTGAGAGGAGGACAACGACAAGCTCTATCGAGTCTGAGGGTGTTGTGTATGTGGGTTTCCATGTTGATAATCATACAGCATTAGATCGGATTTGAAGCTGCAACCTTTCTATGACGTCTGTAGTAGTACCTGGTGGTATCGGAGCGTGGCTCTCAACAGAGCCCACATATCCAGAGATCAGGCATGATGCACATATGCCTAGACCTATCTTTCTCAGCCCAGATGTCGACATGTCGGTCCTGGTTATGCAAGCGTTGATTCATTCGGTTCAGACCGAACGGAACTACAAATCTTGAAGCAATTATAGCGTTTGCTAGTGCCTGGTAGTTTGTGGAGGGGCGCTGAAGTGTTAGGGTCGGGCAAGCACGGTGCGGGTTATATACCATGATGTAAGTTCTGCTGAGGCGACAAATTTGCATTAGCCCTGCACTAAAGGTATAAATTTGACGAGGACATACGGGGATATAGCTTACCAATTACTGTGTTCTGATCACTCCGAGTCCTCGGCCAGTTTCACAGGCAGCGAATGGTGTGTAAAGTAGCCAAACATCGGTCAGCACGCAGACCTGTTTTTGAGTGCGGCCCTCCTGGTAGCTTGACGATGTGTTCTCACTCCTCAGGTGTGAGCTGTGTGATGTAGCGTGGGCATAGTCGGATGATATGGGATTGTGCTGTGGTGGTGAGGCGGTTGGAGTCTCGTGTTATAGGAGTATGGACAAAGGTGTAGAGAAGAGAGGCCGCGAGCATAAAGGTAGGTTGAGGGGGTAGACGAGGAAAAGGAGGAGGGGCAAGAAGAGAGGTTTCGTGGGTAAAGAAGAGGTAAAAAGAACCATGCGTGTGAAGAGAGAAGTACGAGCTCAGTATATTCAAAGAAACGAATAAGACCTCCCCCCTCCCTTTTGAAGCTCTGGAGGGAGGGGGGTGAAGGTATATAGTAAATATTGATAGTAAAGATAGATAGCTATATAGGTAGAAGGCGGATTAGAAGAGTAAATGAAAGATGAGGATATTTAACCTGAAAAGAAGAAGTTGCAGTCCCCGGGGAATCCCGTCCTGAAAATCTCTACCGCAAGCCTACCGACTGATGATGATCCAAGGGTGTTTTCATTGTCCTGTTATTCTGTTCCTTCTTTGCGGTGTTCAAAGATTAGCGGCGGGAACTTAGCTGTTTGCTTGTCAGCCTTACATCGTAGCCCAAGCGTTCCATCCACGAAGAAGCGTCCAGCGCCTCACAAAAATAGATACCCTAGGATGACCGGCTATAAGTAGGTTTAGAACGCGACGGGCAACTTATCATGCATCAAACGCCCCTTTCGCTCCCGATAGCTAAGATCGACATGAACGGAAATGCTGCAGGACGCAGCCTTCATTGCTCGCCTCTCTGTCATGCATGCTTCTTTCTTCAGCGGTAGTGTGCGGTTTCTTTGCTTTCTAACTGGCCCCAGCCTCACCCAATTCAGCGGAAGGAGCTTAAGGGGCTGAGAAGGGTCGGATGAATGGATGTGGCCAGAGGTATGTGTTTGTCCGAGGGAGTGGTGTGATGAACTAGGCGGAAGAGTAGCTTAACAATCGAATTAAATAAGGTAAACGCCGCCGCAGTATTGTAGGTTTGATCCTAGTCATAATTAACCGCAATTTGCTTCTCAGAGGCGCGCAAAAGAACAAAGAATGCACGCGTATGTGTGTATGTACGTCGGGAAGTCTGCAGGAGCGGTTGCGCAACAGCTTTAGGAAGTGTAGATGTGCACAAGTACAAGCAAGCAAATTTGGCGTGAGACTTTTGTTTGAAAAAGATGCAAGAAAGCATGTAAACAGAGATATAGGGAGGTAATCTTCCCGACAGTACCAGCTAGCCAGAGAAGGCGTGATAGAAGCAACAATCCCTCCCATCAACGTTATAATCATGATAGCGAAAAGCGCAACATAGACGGTTTGAAAGTCTGCGAGTTTAGAGTTTGACAGGCTAGATGATGATGAATTTGGCACAGAATATCTTCGGTATAAACGTTAGTTACGTGCCAAAAGTACTGAGGCTAGATGCTCTCGTGCTCAGTCTTTGCACTTACCTCGCGAGTTCTTCTGACGAGCCGTGAGAAGTAGAGCGGAGACCAAAGTCGCAGAAGCTAGGAAATACTATTGAAGATTATGAAAAGCGAGTAAGGCACAGCTACCTAGGTACATGTCATTCCAATAGATCCCACATCCCACATTGCACCATCAACATTAACATCATTCATCCCACATACTCCACTCTAATTCTTCTTCTTAATCTTCTCCTTCTTCCTTTCCTCGACCTCCAACTTCTCCGCCTCCTGCCCCTCCTTCCGTTCCGCATACCACTGCCCACTTTGCAGCGCCAATACGCCGACGAGCACAAGCGCAAGTATAACCTGACTTGCGGCCATAACCTTCATCGTATCATCCCTTCCAATCTCCTCACCATACTCACCGCTCTCAACCGTCCTCAATCCGCGGATAACATTGGTGCCATACATGATAACGCCGATCATATACAGCACCAGCGAGCTTCCATCGAACAGCATATTACTCTCGCTCGGTTTCCAGAGCTTTGCAAAGAACCCGAGGAGACCCGTGAATATGATTGCGTGGAGTAGCCGGGGAAGGATCGGTGGGGAGCGCGCGAGCATCGTGTAGTGCGTTTCAACAGTCCTAAAGATCTCCTCCGACGCTGAGACGCTGTTCCATAGCGTGTGGTGGTCGTATGCCCAGTTTGTGTACAGGATCCCGAGGAAGAAGGAAGTCGCTGTGAAGAGTTAGAGATATTGGGGGCGGGGGAGAGAGGGGAAACGGACGGCAGATTATGAGGAATGTTGCGAAGGAGGAATTTCGTGGCATTGCAGCGATGAGCACTGAAATTAAGCGCTGAAGCTTGTTCGAACCGATAATAACGGCGGTGGCGGAATAAGTGTTACGGCTGTCGCACGCGGCGGAAATGGGGAGAGGATGATATGGGGATGAAGAGATGGAGAGAAGTTAAGAGGGAGAGAAGAGTTGCGATGGTGATGTCGGCGGTGAAGTGCCGGTGATCTGGCCTACAGGAGAGCCAAGCGTTTGTACGGTGCCCTCCGATGCCACATGCGGAATGTGATACCGCTTATCTGCAATGCGAGGCTAGGGGATTTAGGCGGGAATTAAGGCAAAAGAAGGAGAATAGCGGCGCGGTTAGAGAGATGGAGATGAAGATAGAGACGGAGGCGGAGACGAGCCGAATAGAAGGTGGCGGTGGTCGAAGGGTGTGGTGAGGGGCCAGATGGCGCCATAACTGGAAGCAGAATGAAATATATCACAACTGAAAACGAGTTAACTACGCATTACTACTGAAGCGATTTGTCTCTGTACCGCTTGTCTTTGGGCTCTTTTTTGTCTTTTCTGTCGTAACACCACCATGACATTAATGTCCAGTGACAGCCTGTGCGTGGGTTAGGTTTCTTTGGGCCTCGTGGTTGAGCCTTGCTCCTACACTCCACATCACTCACCACAATAGCATCACCCAAAAGCACCCGGCAACACACACTCACCAACATGGCGCCCTCTAAATCCCTTCCCCCCGCCAAGGTCTCTCTGGTCCTGCAATTCTTCCGCACCACCAGCGTCGCCTACACCCTCAAAGACCTCGAAAAGGCGCTCCCATCCGCCGTCGGCATCTCCAGCATGACCGTTAAAGACTACCTCGCCTCCCTCGTAGCCGACAGCCTCCTCAGCGTTGAAAAGATTGGCAGCGGGAACTGGTACTGGTCATTTCCCGCAGACGCCAAGCGGCAGAAGGAAGCGATTCTTTCCACAGCCATCCAGGAGCGGGATAAGGCTCGTAGCATGGTTGAAGCCGCTGCAAATGCTGTGGCAGAGGAGAAGGAACGTCTTTCTACGGGCGATAAGGACGGTGAGGAGAGAGTGCAACTTGCCGAGAGGCTCGCAGTATTGCAAAGGAGACGCGAGGAGCTGAAAAAGGCGATTGATGCTTTTAGTGCGTCCAAGGGCGCTGAGGTCGTTGTGTCGGAAGCGGAGAAGTTGAGGTTGAGGCATAATGAGTTGGTTGGTGGGTTTTGGCGGGCTTCTTGGGTATGTTTATTGATTGTAACACGAAGTGTAGATAACATTTACACCCTCGAGGGCTACTTCAAGGACCGCGTTCATGGTGATCCCGAGTCTATGGCCCAGCTGAGAACCTATATTGAACTTGAAGAAGATATGGACTATATCGAAAAGTAAAATACGTCATTACGTAAGTTACCTGCTTGTTTGCGTGTTCCCATTTCTAATAAGCTTTGTAAGTGCATTAGGTTTGGGCTGGTTATGGTTAGGTATGGACAATTGCGCTGCTTGTGGTGGAAATTATAGAAACGGCGTTTCATCTACTATAGACATACTATCTTTCCGTGAGTTGGACTTTCTTGAGCAGGCGGGCCTGCATTATGCTAATCCTCATTAGTATTTTCTTGTTAACATGTTACATCCATTGAATTTCTGAAGGCACCTCTGTGCTTAGATTTAGCGTCTCTACTTCTGGTAAATGCAGCCACAGTATTACAGAAAGAAGGGCTGTGTTCGACTCTGATAACATCTACCTTTCCTAGAAGTGCCGCATTGCATGATAACCCAAAAATATACTCGTTGGAGGTAGATGCCGTATCATACGGCATGGCGTAACCTTCTCCTGGTGTCGACAGATTCGATACGACGCTTCGCCACAAAAGCCTGGGAAGTCAAATCATAGCGAAACCAAATTTCAATATCAGATGACCAAGTACGGTCATCCATAACCACAGCCCAGTGGATGGGCCTCGAGGACCATATAAGGCATAATGCGGCAACGATCATTACTTCATGTCAAAACACGGCAAACGTAAGTATACGAGTTCTAAAACCCGTATTGACCATTGCATTAGTAACGGTAGTTAGGTGGTTGGCAATAATGTATACATATCAGCCCGTTATCAGTTGCTAAAACAAATTGGCAGTCTTAATATGAATCCTTCCGACACGCTTTTCAATACCGTCCGATCCTAATCAATCCCTAGTGGCGGTACATGCATAGCAGCACTCTCCAGCACTGCAAAATAAAATGCATGTCTACCTACAGAAGTCTAACATGCACGTCATGTCTCCAACAGTCATCATTGGCCACGTTCAACACAGTGCGTAGTTGTAACCCTCCTCCTCCTCGCCCATATGCATGACACCAAGGACTTCCACGTAGTGTTTCCCACGAGATAAGTTGGCTTGAGACCAGCAAGACTAGAGGTGTCCACAAAACAAGCCGATTCAAGTCTCTCTATCAGTCTTGTCTCGAGAGGGTTCGAGTGCGTGAACGATGGTCCATGTCAATGTGGCCAGGGCAGGTGGATGAAAATGTTGCCCCCTCCATTGTTCACCTCCCTCACCATAGCTATGAACTCATGGTCATGGCTAAAATCATTGAGGTAACAAGAAGCGATCTCTTTACTTAGCTAGCTAAGCATGGTGTTAGAAACACCTGCAGTGATCAACTAACCAATAGGTGCTACAAACACCAAGGCACCAGTCTAGAAACCTGCGGCTATCATTTTTTCCAGCACGGCAGAACGGCAGAACGGACGATCCCTCGAGTGTAATGGAGCAACCCTGGCATTGGTCATTCTACAATCTCTCGGCAGAAATGAAGGGGGTGGGGAGAGTACAACCACTTGAGATATGGCAAGGAGAAATAATAAGGGCGCTCACATTTCTCGGTACATAGCGGTACAAAGATTCGACCGTTCAGCATGGTGCAGAGAAGTACAGGTCGTTACCGTGTGAGCTCCCCAAGATGAAGGCAAAATTTCTTTAATAGAACTAGCGTCCATCTAGTCTTCACTAGCTCTCCCATGCCGACTTAACGTGTACCACCTGTATCAATTCCAGGGCTGGTACACCGTTACACGATAGAGCGATACCAGGCGTTAGTGTCGATCCTTGTATCGCCCTACTGAGAAGTATGAGCGCCCCTAATAGCAGATCGGGGCCTGATTGACAAGCAACCACTGTCAACCCTCTGGATCTTCCTCCGGCTCTGTCGAAGCGCAGCAGCCTTGAAAGTACACGAATTTCCTCAGGCGAAAAGCATAAGGTAAGGTGGGCAGAGATTTTGAACCGGATGGAGGATAACGAGACGGTATTCAGTGTTGATTGTGCTCTGCCTCAGGTGCGACAGTCAAAGTTGACCATAAGAACTAACTATCCAGAGATGTTCCACCATCAGACAACCTTCACGCACGTCATCACTGCTGCTGCTGCAGGGCTGAGCTCACTTTCTCCGCGACTTTCACCTAACAATATTACACCAATTTGGGGTAACTATCTTTGGCAACTTCAACTCCGCTTTCTCAACGGTCACTACTTAGTAGGTGCTTGACCCCCCTGTATGAGAAGAACTACCGGCAGTCGGCGTTGGTGTGAAAGTACTAGAAAATCAGGCCAGCGGACACACAGGTTATGGTATTGCTGAAGAGAGCAACTAGTGGCGCCGTGAGAATAATGCTATGTAGCTATCTACTCTCCCATTCCCATCTCTGTGCAACCCCTCGTCTCCTTCTTTCAGCCCTAACTATTTATTCTCAATCAAAGTGTATTCGTGCGACTCTGCAGATATTTTGGCCCGCCCGCATATCATGACGGCCCGATGACATGCGTTGCTGTGCTGGGGTTTAACCAGTGACGCTGCAACTCCACCGGTGATCGCATGCACTTGCTTACTCCACGTGCAATGGGACGGGTTTCATCTTGCGGAGTTCGATTAATTCGTATTCTACATATTGTTCTGTACCACTTTATTCCGGTGAGGAACACAAAAAATTTCGCTCTCGTTCTCGTTGTGCTTGATGCCTCTAAGAAGATTTTCCACCCGGGAGAAGAGCGGGGTAGACTGACTACCTAGATACCGAGTCGACATTAATTCAGAACTCAAAGAGAACTGCATGAAAGGAGCTAGCTAGTTGGGCCGCGTCGCCGTTCCGTTTAAAACCACTCCGAAATCCGACAAATCACAACACTAAGCCACAAAAACCTGGTATAAAATCTTGTAAAAACCCTCAGACGTTCTAGGAGGTACATAGAACAATACTCTTGAGTTTTGGAAAATTATAGAAATGTGGTTGATTTTTGGTTGTGGAGAAAGGTATCAGCGACCGCGCCGCTGGAGATAGTAAGTCGTGGGTTGCCTTAACGCGGTTTACAATTCCCAGTCCCTAGGATCATTCTCAGTACCCCCTCCTTTATGTGGGGTAGTTAATCCAGCTGAGTCTATGAGCCAGAGACCAAATAACTCTCAAACGGCTGGAGACATTGATGTATCCTTCTCACCTACACACGGAAGCTTCGGATCACTACAGTATCATATATACTACCGCATTATCTAGCTGAATCTGTGATTATCGTAGCGTCGCAGGATGCGTCTATGCAGTGTCCTCACCAGATTTCTGACTGCTCATGCCAGCTTGAGTCTTCGGAGCGAATAGAAGCCCTCACCGAGAGTCGTCGGGTATATGTGCGAACTGCACGGACTACCAAAATCGCGGATTCAGCCAGATAATTCGGCGATGATACAGCTTTTAGCATTTACAGCGTGTACACTTGCCAGGCTATAATCTGAATTGGCACCCACAGCTCGTGCATTCAGTCTGGTTCATGTATATGCTGCACGCACGGAACAGTTACACACATAGTGATTCCAGGGCAGAATCATCCAATCGTGAGACGGGCCGTAAGGTGGCGTGCAATTCGTATCCACAATGTTTAACAATTGTACGGTCTTCAGCGAGAACGAAAATTTAGAACTAGCCATAATCAGTTAAATTATCCTGAAAGGAAGCACGGCCTTGGATTGGGGACGGCAGGATAGATCACGACAGTTAACGCTCATTCCTCGTGGCATTGACCTCCTGCGGGTATCATGATATCATACTGGCGAGGGTTTTATCAGCTAACGGATCAATAGGTGTTCTGACCCGCTGCCAAAAAAAATACCTCTTCCTCTTTTCGATGTAGAAGTTAGAAGTACCACATAACCGCCGGCTGTCCCAGCGAGGTGTGGGCCGGAAGGCAAATACTTTCCCAAAAGTGCCATACAATTACCCCTCCGAGTGATGGTGAGTGCATATTGTCCCAACCTCCCACATTATCGGCGATAAAGCCGCCTCAAGGTGATCTCAAACAAATTTTAGCCAGTGTTGTTCACCTTATTGTTGCACCACTTTCTGGCAACACATCCACCTGATCAGTGAAATGCCGTCGACGACCTTCACAGTTCGCGATCTGCAAAAGCCAGCCCATGACATCTCACCGGTTGCAAACGGCTCTCCATCGATGATCAATCATGGGTAGGGCGGCTAAGGAAGATGTATTATGGTACCAATTCAAGTGTTCAAAATGGTGCACGCAGTTTTCAATCAGAAAAAAATAACATGTGGGGGACGTCCGACCTGATTGCACATGCATACCTCAATTTCCTTCGCGGCAAGCGCCGAAGAATAAGGAACGAAACCTTTTTCTATTGCATTACTGTGGCCCACAAGAAAAATCGAAAAATGGGGTCGGGGTTGCATTCCATCTAGACTCTCAAAGCTGAGTTGTGAAATGAATGATTCCATCGTAGGATTCGCTTCTAGATCTTCAAGACTTAAGATGCTATCGACTAGACGCTCACCCAACAAGTTGCTGTTAAAGCATCTGGTCGAAACTGCAGTACCGGGCGGCGAGGTTACATACCGTAGGTACGTATACAACACTTTTTTCGATTTGGCAGAAAATTATAGAGATACGGGTCTAGTATAGCTGCTCCTGATTGTGCAAATGCTATCTTGTCTATCTTTGGCTTGCTGTTTTAGAAAACCTACAATTTTCGCGCCCATTTACACAAAATTTGATAATGTGTAAAGGATCCTCCCACTGAGCAGCGCCAACTTGTGACCTACCATATTTTTTTCTCCATACATACCCTCTGACCTGGCCACTCTAGTGTTGTGACTCCACCGCGGGTATAATGGCCTCAAGACCGCATGCACCACACCATATATCAGCTACCCCTCTACGTACAAAGAAACCTAAAGGCTGGCTCTTCCCACAAATTCACCCTGCTTTGTGCGTGGCTATCTCAGTGTGGCCACCAGGCAGATAGAGCGTTGGTCCATACTCGAGAGTATTTCTCACTCGAAATCCATCGATGTATCGTCGTGGGGTGGTGCGACATCAGTGTTAAAGTATACGTATGGTAAACCCAAATTGACAATCTCTCAAGGGATTGGGATTTACACACCACCCACGGCAACCTGCCTCAAGTAAGAGATACCCTCGTTACGGACTGACTATTTGTTTAGCGGTACGGTTGCTTTTGAGCGGTTTCTAGACTACCAAGGTCTTATATTCCCGAAGCATCAGAGAAATCAGTTCGCCCCGCTAGTGATTTGAGATTGCCGCAATCGTTCATCTCGAACCAGTTGACCCGGGTTATATTTTCGGAGTGCAAACCCCCGCTAAAAGTATATTTCCCGAATCAGTATCAAGAAGCGGAACAAATCATCCACATTGATGCACATGAGTGCTTGATAGCCTGAAAATGCGGTATATTGAGGGGCTATAAGCTGCAATCGCACTGAGCGGGGGTCCCAGATGCAAATCGCGAGTCATCTTGAGTTTCCCACTGTACGGAACATATACACTACAGTACGACTAGTTTATTGTACATAATGGCTGGACTGCCCAGCGAGAAACATTAATGATCAACCTTCCTAGCTAATATATAACATGCCAGGATGATTTCGCGGCAAGTGCGCCTAATACCACCTCACGAGAACCGTGCTCCAGTTTTCAAGTCAGTCCCCCCGAAGATGGTCGCAGAGCCAACTTACCCCCCGTCCTAAGAAGACCCCGGCTTCAGCCGAGATACAATCTTAGGTACACGAAGTCCATCGATCATCTTCAGAAGTAGTGTCACTGTCTGTTTCGTTACACACACCCCGCACATGCCTGAAACGTCAACTCTCTGCAATTTCCCGTGGCGCAGTGCTTGCATGAGGGAAGGCTGGACTGAGATTTAACATAGGTTAGATGATTAAATATCACCACCATCATAGTTTCCAGTTGCAGTGGAATGTGTCTGAAAAGTCTATCGCTATTCGCGAACAAGTGACTGCCACCATTCCAATTCTCATTGCTCTGCACATCGCCACAACTGTTCCACATGCACCCTCAACCCTCCTTGTGTCTTTAGGCTGTCATCGCTGATGACATATGCTGCACGATTGAGGCGTTTATCTAGCAAGTTCGCTTCGTACTATAATCTGCACCATTGCCTGGCCGGGGGTGAGCTGTCAGTGCATACCCGTCCAAACAGGGGAGCACAACGTATTTACACTGACACCTGCTTCTCCGGTGAATTCGGGGCAGAACAAGCACGAGTCATCGTCCAGCCTTTCGCGCGCGCCCATAGACAATTGTACTCAGGGTTAGACAATATAGCGATGCCTTTCAGCACTCTCACTAAACCAGCTGACAACGGTACGGTGCATCCAGTGCACGTATTCGCAAAGGAAGGGCTGGTTATTCACGTTCCCTACTCTGACTTTATGGGTACGTCCTCTGCACTGAAAGATAGAGTGTCGGAGACTAGATGATTATGTTAAAACAAATCTCAAACTTACAGCCCTCAGCAGTCGTGATAAAGTGCAACCTCGGTGACAGATGACGCCCACATACATCCTCTCCTTCTCTCCTTCTGATGGTTCGTCGGGTGGTTTCTTTACCAATCCCACCCCGGCGGCAGGAATTGGTGAGACTTCGAAGTTCTTTCGCTTAGCAGACCAACTACGGCAGGTGGTCATGATCCCTGAGCTGCCTGTGCTGCCAAACCAGATATCTTCCTACTTCTTATCCTCGGCACAGAAGCGTAATACCGAAGAAAGAGGGATTACACACCCACAGACCGTTTCTTCCGGAGTAGACACATTTCATGGGCCATCCCAGCACAGACGTGTTGGTCTTTGTCGGTGATGCAAAAACGAAAGCGAATGATCTCGCGGCCGGCATGTTAACCAACCATCGACAACCACATATCTTTCTTTCGGATCAAATAGGCTCTCCTCCGCCTTCCATGTGCAGACGTTGTGCTTCCAGATCTCAGCACATCGATTCGCCCCATATCATAGTACCACCTGATAGAGATCCCGCGCGCTTGCCCGGAGAACGGCGCTGTGATACCCTTGACACTACGTCTTCTGCAGGCATAGAGAAAGCTGGATGGTCCGGAACGGACCAAACCACTGAACCATTCAAAATACCGGTACCGGTGGGACGAAACACGTTCATTCCGAGTTGTTGGACGAAGTCCACCAACACCGGAGCCCAAGGAGCCTCCCTTCACCGAGAGTATCCATGTGCGGGGAATATTCTCTACCATTGTACCTCTACCCCAGTATTGCACAATATACACCACTTCCACAAGCGCTTTGAGACTGCTGGAATGAAGCTTGCGGTTGGGGAACCGGAGTCTGACGAGCGGGATCATGCCTGATGGTACACGGCAGAGAACACAGATGCAGTGAAACAGCAAACAAACACTTGGCGATCACATAGCCATCTTTTCGTGTACCAGCAGAGAAGGGAAGTTACAGTCGACCGGCATAGTTGCCCGTGATAATTGGCCATGCCGAGACATTGCTGTGCGCAAAGAGAACAAACGAGCGAGTGACGCGCTATGCATCATCCCAAACATTACTTGATCCACTGCACCATATCCGCCAATAAAATCCGGTGCCAGCAACGAATCCGCATTATCTTCAATCAGGCGCTGAGATATAAGGCGATCCACACGCCACTTTCAGTAGAATCTGCCCTGCCTTGCCGGAATCCGACCTCATGACTCGATTCTACTATGCTTTTTATCTCCCTACACCTACTCACACCTTTCACCGTTGACGCAAGACATACATTCGCTGCATAAAAATCTTGCGTCACGTCTCCAGTGCAGTGGGGTGGGACCCTCTTCTCCACCAATTCATCAGCCCACACACACACTGCAAAGATGCTTAGATCTGTCCACGTCCAATGAGAATCGGGGGTATTATTTTTTTCAAAAACCGATGTAGAGAATACAGTAAGGTGGTCTGGGCTATCTTACTACATCAAGACAGTCTCATGAAAAAAATGTGACCTGCGCCTCATGCTGCTATTCACGACCAAATTCGTGTGTATGCGACAAGCCAAGGTAAATATGCTCATACGTTACCACTCCGCTCGCCCAATGTAATGTTGGTTCGAATTGAATGACCGAAGATGTTCCCCGCTTGGATACGGAATGGAACATGTGGTTTTGGCGGGCGCCTATATATATTGCACCAGCACCGCATGCAGGTTAGTGTGAATTGAAATACCTCCTCCCATGTACCCACCTTGATAGACCTAAGGAAACCGCTGTGAAGGACGATGATAAGGCACTCATCCACTCACCCCTTTAAGCAGCCTGGTCGATCCGATCCAGGGTTTTAAGTGTACTAGGAGATTTTCATGAAAAATGCACGTCACCACTATGGATCACAAGTAAACTGCCGGACAAAAAATGTCAACAGCAAGAAAAAAGGCGTACTATTACCTTAACCAGGCTAATTCAACCCCAGGTTTTGATGAAATAACAACCCAACTTTGGCACCTGTTCTATGTAAGTGACTGCAAGTTTACTACCGGTATCTGTGCCTCAACACTACATAATTTGCATGCAGGTAGGCTGGTCCTTGCAAAACCTAAAACAACCGAGTGCTCTTCGAGTTCAAACGCAGGAAACGTGCGTAAGTAAAGTACGTACATATCCGTGAGCAGCATAATTAATATAATGTCGATTTGAATCTGTATTGCCTGTTATGTTCGCAGTGCTCTCTTTCCAAAAGTGTCGTCGATACTTATATCCAAGTACTCTACCTCAAGATCTTCCGTGCTAGTGTGATCGAAGATTTGCCCTCTAAGCGCCCACCGCCCACACCTTGCTGCAGCCCAAAAATATCTCACCCACACACCTCCAATTAGATTACCATCCCCAACCCGCGGCGGTGGTTCCGGGCGGCAGGAGCCTCAATCCATGTTAGTTAGACGGAGGTGAGGAGGTTCACAGCTCAAAAAATGGAAGTGTGATGATGGTGGAAGGATTGTCATTGTCCTCCCTATACTTGCGCGCTGTAGCTGATGCCTCTTCCTGCCCCAACTAAGTTCTCCTCCGACGCCACACACACATGTGATAAAAATATACAGGAGAGAATGTAGTGCAAGGAAGCGACAAAACGCAGAACATAAACCTTCAGCCCAGCCAGCTGCATACCTCCACACCATCGCCCCGGGCCCCGCCTTTTACACTAGAGAAGATTTGTCATGTGTGTGGGTGTGTACCCCGAAAGAAAAAAGGAAGCAAATACCCATAGAAACAAGAAAGGAAACAAGGGAAGTGAGAGAGCCAAACCGGAAGATGTCAACGACGCCAGTAAAAGACATAGAAAATAAATGAAGAAATATAGACGCCAGAAAAAACCCCTCCCCCCCCCTTACACCCTCGGTTCGTAGATAATCGTAACAAGTAATTTGATGGTGGGAAGTAGGCGACTATGATATCCGTCGTCGCTTTCCTTTTGGTGCCGGCAGCAAGCTCATTCGCGGCGTGCTGTATGTGACCGTTGTCGTAACGACCTGCTTCACCGTGACCCTCCCGTCATCCAGCTGATCATGATCACACGATTCGTCGTCATCCTCCTCCTCCTCCTCTTCCTCCTCGTCCACCGGGCATCTTCTTGTGGACCCTGCGCTTCTTGGGCTTCCCGTTGATGGCGACGAGTCTGTGCTCGTATTTGCGCTAGAAGGACTCGGTGGCATTCCAGCCCCCCGTATGGATTTCCTCATACCCATTGGGGCGGAGAGTGGCGCTGGATATGGCGTGGCCGGAGTATAGTAACCATGATGCGATCGGTATCCAACGCCGGCCGATTGTGTTGCAGGGCTGTAGGGAAGGCTATGCGCGGGAGAAGATGCTATCGCTGGAGAGTTCATGGTGTTCTTGAGAAACTCTGTATATGCAGTCGGTGGGGTTATGGGCGTCTTCATTGCGTCTTCGTGGCTTTTGAGCGCATCGAAATGGCCAATGATTGGAGTTCGCGGCAACTCGGAGGGCAGCGGCGAGAATGGACTCTTGGAGGAACCGATGACAAAGCCGTGGCCTTTGGTGATGAGCGGGGATGGTCGCGCAGGCATGTTGGAGTTATCTATATTTGCAATTGTTATTGCTCCGATGGGTTGTTGTTTGTGAGTTCGCTAAGAACGAGCGAGCTGTCGACGGAAGTGTTTAACTGAAAGCAGAGTTGCGGGTAGTCGTGTGGGCTATATATTATTCTAGCGATCGATGATGCCTTGCGAAAGACCGAAAACGTCAGCATAGACTAGTGAAAGCCTGGGAATGATGGGCCGGCGAGACGTTGATGGTGGGGAGGCAGACTTAGTGGAGGGGGGGGGGATGAGGGAGGTTAAATAATGGAAATCCAGTTGGGCGGCACAACAATAATTAACATAATAATATAAGACGTGTTATACCCAGTCCGTCTACCATATATCCGCTACCAGGGGAAAGAAATGCGCGCGCAGAATTGTAGGCGAGCGCGAGCCACATTGTGTAGTGTGGCAGCGGAACCAATAGCTGCATCAATCGCTGTTGCTGCTCCACGTTATAATTATCACAAATAGATCTCAGTTGTATGCAGTACCCTTGGGTCTCCTTCGCCTCGCCACCCGCTCACAAGCGACATGCGGACCGTGAGATCTCAGGAGAACGCGGAGGTGTGTTGCTCGCAGGCAAGCGACACGCAAGATCTGTGGTATGCGGGGTGTACTATTTCCAGGACGACGCAGCCAAAACGTGGTGTAGAAAGGGGCAACTGTGAAACGAGGAGAGGAATCGATGCATCCTGTTTTAAAAATGGCGACGGCAGCCAAAACACGCATCAGTATGCACTTGGATAAGAAAAGAAACGATATCTGGCAAAACCGGCCAGAGCCGAGCCCACGAACCTGTTACTCGGTTTACTCCCCCAGCTCCCTCATCTTGTCTCAGTGCAGTCCCTGACATAGCTCCGGCGGCTATGTACAAGTAGGCTAGCCAGAACTGCGCTGTGGGACAAAGTAGATAGTCCCCTTCCATCTGAGCATCGGCTAGGTGTTTGTTTCCCAATTCCCGGAGGCGAGAAATCTCCTCGTTCCACATCTCTGTCAGCTCGAGGTGACGAGATTTCAAGTTATCCAGCGACGTGGGCGCCAAAGTGTATATTACATTGCTGAACTCCAGTGACAATGGACCTATTGTTACCAGCGACGAGATCTTATCTGAGGTGATCACAGTGCTGGCGTGCCTTTGCATTTACCTCCTCAGCCTTCTCAGCATTGACAAGCCTGACACCTCTGCCCTCCACCGCCACCATCACAGCCTTAAACCGCGCGGCTAGGCGAAAGCCAACGGATGGTCCTGAACGGGAAGCGGTGCTTCGTCCGACAGCGCGCATCGGAAAAACTTCAGCTCCGGAGGTCCCATGATTGGTTGAACCAATCACCGTTGGTAGGACTGGAAAATTGCACCGTATCGACCATCCACTGAACGTTCGGCGTCTGGTCCCTGAATATAGACATCAGTTGCAACCGCGCAGTGCCCGAAGACTTGGTCAATATCGGGAAGGCCACACAAACAACTTTGCCATAGGAAGTCCTCGTGATATTTGATCCAACCACAAAACATATCCTGAAGATTTTTACACCGATAGCCTGAATATTCTCGTATTTTCGAACGCCTCTAATATATTACGGGTAGTAGAGCGTCAGAATATGCACCAGGTCGTACTGTATAGTACCACTACAAATATGCCCGAGTCAACATACCTCTTCGGGCAACCTGTGTAACGCGGTCTAGTGAAGTATTGGGTACTTAAGCGCGTAACTGAACCCAAATTGCACTGAAGAATTAAGTGGGTCCCAGGGGTTATGCATAGCTCAAGAAATTATTGCCTCTTGTATTTTCCATGCAGCTGCACACGTGAAGCTACGTAATTCAATTGTAAGCTGTCTGTTCCCTTCTCGCTCACCAGAGCAGTGTCACTGTAATCTGGATGACGGAGTGAGATGGATAGACAAGGTCAATTCATGACTTGTTGCACGGGTATGTACAACGGAACACGATGTCAGGTACCTGCTGGTCAGCACACGCCCTATCTCCAACTCTCAATTCTGCGTTGGTATGTGCCTGTATCAACATCTTCCAGAATCGTCATAGAAGAAGACAATTCGTTTCAAAAATAGCATCAAAACTTCCAACATCAAAACTCCAACGTCTCATGTCCTTCTAGAAGCCCGCATAGAAGGTCTCAAAGATAAAAATAGCACCTAACGAGATCTTGAAACTGCAACAGCATTAGCCGCTGTCACTGATATCCGACTGTCTTCTCCACTCCGCTCCACTCTACATATGTTGGAATTCAGTTTTATTCTATTTTTGAATTTATGCAAGAGTTACCTATTTATGTACATAAATTCTCGAGCCGTGCCGTGAAGCTTAAGTTGACCATGAAGTTGGCCCCCAAGTGTTTGAATACCAATATCTACTATCATTCTAGAAGTCCGGGAGCAGCTTCATCGTGATCTCATGTATACGTAGTTTTACCGCGCCGTGTCACATACTGTAACAGTGTAACTGTTAATGCATTGTTTCTGCCCTAGTTGTCCGTACTTCCAATATTGCACGCAGGTTGCATGCGTACACCGTTTCTGCAACTCGACTTTTCTCCCCCCAGAAACATGAGCGTCTCTGTGGGTTGAAACGATCAAACATTCAAAGGCTACAAACATCCGCGCGTTTCTAACGTCCGCTGAAAATTAGGCCACTGTTGGAAGCATTACAAATAACTGTGGCGCGCGCTATATGATCATGTGTGGCTAGTGATGTGGCATCCATTCACTTGCGTTATAGTTTTACATATGTCTGGGTTTTTTATTGACGCAACAGCAATGGGTATGAGGTACTGTGTGGGCTGCTTAAACTTCATGGTTAATTTTCATCCTTCAAATGTTTGGTGTATTTTAGCTATAGAGGACCTCGAACTCATAGCCCATCAGATCAAGATATATTAGGTCTCAGAGCTCCCATAGCCACAATGAACGGGGGCCGGAAACGCTGCCTGTGGGCTAGCCAAGTTAGTAGAAAGTTGTGGCGCACTGCCTGGCTATCTAATAGATGCCTAGAAACTTGACATCTGCTTGATACCTAGCAGAGAATTCAAATCCTCTTGCGCATCAATGGCGAGCATGAGGTTCACCATACCTATCTCGGTACCTATCTAGTGCTTAGCTTCGGTAGGGCTTCCGAAAAGTCCTCCCATAACATGTAACTGTCAAAATGTAGTTACACGGCGCAGTGATCAGTGACACTGCGGCACCGCGGGAACGACCACGCCCAGTGAATCTCGAACTAGGTAATCGCAAGCGCGGCTTAACAAAGTCAGTAAAACCCCGGTGCTACAACCCCACAGTGAGGGCTTGAGCGCTCGCCAATGCTTAAACTCTTTCGAGGTGTATGATGATCGAAGAACTAGAGCTTGCAAATCCACTGCCCAATCACCCTGAATTCAAGTTTAATCAGCAATCCATAGAGTAGACAGGTCTAGTATTTCCAACATTCATCCGGCATTGAATGCTGGAGGTATTGAAGCATCTGTCGCGCGCGCGACCGATTCTCACATCAAATCACTGTCAACCAGCCAGCGCTTGCAATACACAGTGCATACAGACACATAGAGACTTTAGTGGCGCGCGCTATGGGTTCATTTCTGCCTATTGGCCTGCCGCGGGCGGGTTTCTTGAGAATGTGCCTCTCACTCGTCTCCTTCTGGCGCAGTGGGACCCGGTGAAAACACAGTCCCGTTCATCTGTTGAAGACTCTCAGACGGTTGACTTGGTGTATCTGGCTCCTTTATTAGCCTGAAAAGCGTGGTAATATATGCTCGCACACCGATCACTCGCTTCACGTTCGATCACTCGGTGTATCTCTTTCACCGCCGCAGCGGCGGGCACCACAACCACCCTACTTCAGCTCCTTTCCGCAGCTGGCGGAAACATAACAACAATCGCGCTCTATGTATGAGTTCTTCTAGAAACCCATTTAGAAGGCGTTAATGTTACAAAAATAGCATGGGGATGAAGCTGAAACCTATAACCGCTGAGGAATTTCGATGTTGCAATTTTTGCTATTTTAGGATATGACCTCAGGAGGTTCGGGATATTAAGGTTTTCGTCTGGCATATATAATGCGAACAGGTGGTATTATATTCCAGAAAGGCATAATTATGTTGCTCCGTCTTCTTTGGAGTTGCGTTTCACGGTACTCGCCGTCCGGCCGAGTTACCCCTCGTGCCAAAACATGTATGTATACGTGCTTTGTCCGAATTTCTCTCCCCCACACTGTTTTAGGGCGGAGACCTTCATGCCTCCCCACCATCCTCTGCAACATTTCCCGGGAATTGTTTTGTGTGGGGTGAACCTGGTATGCAGGAGCTATGTTGGCCCGTCTAGATGTCGGTAAGTTACGCTGACCAAGCGTCAGCGAAAGGTCAGTGAATTGTAATATAATTCATGATCAGTACTTGGATGTTGGTTATTAAACCTACTGGTAGTATCAACACCTAGAGACATTCTATACTATCTCCGGCCAAGAACATCAGACTTAAGCTTACATGTATTGAGTTTTCACTGACAGTCTTATCTTACCTACCAAGTGACTTGACACACTTGACACACAGGCCCATACTATTGGTGAGGTTTTAGAGGGAATGTATATATGCATGATAAGTTCGTTGATATGCAGAGTCCAGCCTCACCGTGGCTGTCTATGTGTGTGCTGTACATGCTTATGGGCAGGCGGGTTTTGTCTAGAGGTCAATAAATCCCCACATATGGGCGTGGAGTCCGTGTCAGCATGGGGACTAATCGCACCCATGCGAGTCAACTAGTTGCATTGGCCACAGATCACAGGCGCCGTAATTTGTCCAGTTCACCCGACGGTAGATGTGGGACTTGAGTGTATGACAAAACTTGCGCGCGTCATAGCATTTTGCTCTCAAATCATCTCAAACCCCCCAAAGAGAGTTTTGAGAGTTGTCAGCTTCTGTATCAGTGCTTACAGACGTGCTATGATATTCGCCCTCAGATTGTACCATGAACTGGACCTGCGATCAATCGGCCATGGCCACTATGTAATCAGAATGCAGTTTTTGAAGAATTATGTAGTGAGATACTAGATAAGAAGTCTGGATTGCGGCGTGGTCCCAGACAGTCGGTTCTGGCCGTCACTTTCCGGTTGTCATTTATGATTGCCCGAACCTCGGTGCCTAAGTTTTGGGTGGTATAGGTGGGCAACTGCCGGGAGGAATGTGCGCTCTACCATTACTCTTCATCAATTTACCTAGAACCTTTACCAGAACATCCACTTCTCGCTTTGAAATTTGGCGCAAGCCTGGCTCCTTCACCTCCAACTCTGGCCCCGGCTCTTGCTATGGGCTTCTCGACCCGAAGCTCCTTCCCCAACTCCAGCTCCGGTTTCTGCAGCTGATGTGGGCATATAGTGATTACTCTTTGTATTAGTCCTCGATGGAGGCGTGATGACAGTATGGAACCCTATTGGAGATAGAAATAGAATGGGCTGATTCTATTGTATCGTACATCTAATAACTTCGGTCAACCAGATCGACATCTGAGTTCTACTCTCTTCACCACATTCACCATGCATACATTACACTACAATTCAAACATGCATATAGTTAGAAAAAGGATCATTGGGAGGCAGTTGTAGTCCCATTAGCTTTCAGAAAATCCATCAAAAGCGGGGAAAGAGTTCTACGACGCTTGTACTTCTATTTACAATCGTCCCCCAAAATGAACCTCTTTCTAATGGTGCGTACGGCATATAGAAGGCTTACTGGTACCCAAAGCAATGGACCGAAGTTTAGGCAGTTATAAGTGACGGCTAGGAAATGACGGCCAGGAGCAGCTGCTCAGAGTTGCGTCGTCTAGGATGAACTCATGTATACGAGTGATGTCATGTGTACGTGATTCATCAGTCATGAAGTCAGGCTAACACCTCCCGATTTACTCTACAATTATCATTTCATACAGATCAAAGAGATGTCATGCGACTAACCGAGCAAACTTTCTACTACAGATCAAAACGTCATTCTACCAACAGATCATCATGACATCATATCGACCTCAACTCTAAACAGCCAGTATATATCTAACACTCCACCACTTCTCAACTCCAAATGCGTACCATCTCCACCCGTTTCCTCCTTCGACCTCTCCCTCAAGCCTTCACCAAACCACATAACTTCTCAAAACTCCACACGACACCAATCCTCGCAATGTCTGGCGTAACCCCCGAGAACCCGCTCCTCGCAACCCACCTTTTCTCTGTCCCATCCTTCAAAGCTGTCGTTACCGGTGGCGCAACCGGTATCGGATTGATGATCACGCAAGCGCTCGCAACCAACGGCGCAACCGTCTACATCACCGGACGGCGTTCCGAAGTTCTCGAAAAATCGGCATCAACGTATGCCGGCAAGATAATCCCAATCACTGCGGACCTCACCTCCACTTCGTCCATCAAAGAACTCGCCGCACAGATTGGCGAGAAGGAGCCGCAGGGTATCCATCTCCTCGTCAACAATGCCGGCGTTGCGAAAGAGAAGGAGACAACGAGCTTCTCGACCGGGGATGTTGATTTCAATAATGCCGAGAGTATCGCAGCACAGTTAGGGAAAGCGACACCTTCAAGCTGGGCGGAAACATTTGAGACGAATGTTACGGCGCAGTACTTCACATCGGTTGAATTTATCCCTCTCCTTGCCGCCGGGACCAAGAATACCCCCGGCTACTCGTCGTCGATTGTCAATGTCGCCTCCATCTCCGGTATCATGAAAGGTAGCAGCAACGGCCAGTTTGCGTATGCTGCGTCTAAGGCGGCGTTCCTTCAACTCACTCAGAACCTTGCTACGACGCTCAAGGGAGTTAAGGTTAGGGTGAATTGCATCGCACCGGGGATATTTCCGAGTGAAATGACGGCGGGCAAAAGTGATGAAGCGAATAAGAGTAGTCTTGAGGGGGAAGGGAAGGGGCTGCCCGCAGGAAGGACAGGCAGTGAAGAAGATATGGCTGCAGCCATCTTGTATTTAGCAGGCAAGGGAGGAGTATTCTTGAATGGACAGGTGATATATCCCCGCCGTACATATCCTGCACACTGTAGACATTACTGACTGAGGTGTCTAGGTCCTATATCCCGACGGAGGAAATCTACTTACAGCACCATAGATGGACATGAAGGGTAAGACAGTGTATCTAGAATCTGTAAACTTATCTGCATCCATATCCATAGCTCGTGGGGTCTGTTCAAAAACCTGCGCTTCTTCCCAAGTCTCCTTATCTCCCTTTGACGGACAGTATACTAGTACTTTCTACACGCCACTCTCAGTCATGCCTCGTGGCAAAGTGACTGGGCCACGGCTGTCCGCGGTGGCTTACACAAGACCCTGAAACGGCATTCGGACCGTCTGACCTCACCTGCCTCAACTCCTATAAACGCCCCAAGTAACTTTGGCTCTACAGGGAATTTCGTAACACAGCAGATATTACAGCATGAAACCGATAAGAGTCGCAGGCTTTGTCGTGCACAAAGGTGGAAGTTGAAATTCAGCCACTTTAAGCAAAAAATAGGCCCGAGACAAACTACCACAGTCCGATTGGCTGAAAGACTTTCGTTAGCTCGAGGGGTCTCCGACCGATGGATTGATTTTTCGGGTACTCAGAGGTCCTTTTCACACAACTGATTTCACTCCATAGAATTCCTTCTTATAGATAATCCTTCGATTTTCCAGTATTTCTTATTAAAAAACCCCATTTCCCCCTCCATAGTAATGCTTATTTTACATACCTAAGTGCTCTACATCCGCAAACGCCAAAAAAAATATTTCAATAGCATCAATCAAAAAAACCAAGTATATCCAAAACCAAGTCATAATCATATACACACAGACGACCATCTAAACTGCTGTTCCCCAATTCCCCGCCGGCATCTCGTGGTATGTGGGTGTCCCACCTCCTGCATTATACCCTCCCGTCGCATGGTTGTATCCACCACCACCACCGTATGACGCTGGCATTTCAAACTTCGGAGCCTGACCTACCCCGTGCATTTCATATCTCGGCTCCTGAGTGGCTCCATACCCAGCTTTCGGCGGCAACACGGCTGGATGCGGCGGGTACACATTCCCCTCCATTTCCTGAAGCTGATAGTACTCGCTTTTCTGCTCGCTCTCCTTCATCGGACTCGACATGTTATGCAGCTCCGACGGGCCTTCGACGAGTTGCGTGACCGGGCGTGGGTTACGCTTCTTGAAGTAGCAGAAGGCAAATATTGCGGCGGCCAGTATCACTGCGCCGCCACCTACCGCGCTAGCGATGAGTACGAGCGGGGGTTTTTTGTTATCTCCGCCGTTGTTGCCGCCCGAGGAAGAAGACGAGGAGGAAGAACCAGAGGAGGAGGTCCCGTCGGGGATGGGGGTTGCCAAGATGGTTTTATTGGTGATCGGAGGGTGGTCGTCTTTACTCCATCCCACGACTTCTGGCGTAAGGTATGCGCTCCTGCTTGCCGCCTTCAGCCCAAAATACTCCTCCGCGTAGTCAACCCATAAATGGACACCTGCCATGACCGCACGCCCCAGGATGACGGGTGCATTTTCGTCCTTCAGTGCTCGAACGGGGAAAACGAGGCGGTTCTCGGACCAGAGTTCCTCATACCACAGACTTTGGAGCTTGAAAAAGTCCGGGAAGCTGATCGTTATGGTTTGGTTTGGGAAAACGAAGTCGAGGAGAGCGGACTGGCTGGATTGTTCTGCAGGCGAGCACTCAGAGCCGAAGCACCGTGAGAAGACGTAGCTATCCATTGTTTCGTTCCAGACGGCGCCACTGGCGGTGACAAGCGCGTCCACGGACTTTTGCGGAAGCCACAGGTAGGGTGTGTTTGTGTCAACAATGACGGAGCTTGGAGCAGAAAGAAGTGAGTTATCGGTATCCCCGCCTTTAGTCCATCGGTAGATGATATCTTCCAGCGTTGCCTCCATTCTATAGCCAACCTCATCACTCGCCGGTAGGCCCTTCCCCACCTTTTTTCCCGAGGTGATGGTTCTCCGCAGCGGGTACTGCTGCGTCATGTTCAGATCCCAGACCTTTTGATCATACCCTCCAAAGATGAGAACATATTTTCCAGCGTCATATCCTCCAATGTCGGGAACACTAGAACCATTCGACTCGGCGCTTGCTCCGACAAACAGATGAAAGTTCGGACCCGGGGTTCTCTCCTTCTCAAATAAGCCAAACGCCATCTGCTGCAGACTCAGCAAGCCGTTAAAAGCCGGCTTTTCGGTCGTGAACACACCAACACTCTGGCTTTCGAGCGCGATGATACCGGTTTTTGATTTCAACGTCATTTTGTCTGTGCTGACCACCCCCTTGCCATGTAGTCCGAGCAGCGTTTTTGAGTCTATCTTCGCCGCCGGCACAAGTTTCTCGGACAGACTTGTGTTGTAGACGCCCTCTACCAGCTCGGAAATCATGTCTATCACCTTCCCCGACGGGGATGTGGAATATAGGCCGCCCATAGGCTCTTCGCATAGTGTTTTATTGTCTGATTTTGAGCAGAGAGAAGAGCTGGGGATCCAGGTTCGAGAGAGAGAAGTGGAGATGCTAAGGTTGAAATTTGTGTTGCCGACTGTGAGAGGGATGGAGAACCAAGAGGAGCTCGAGCCCGTGCCATATCTACTTGCATATCAGTCGAGTGGAGGGCTTCTAGAGGGGAGGGAGGGCGAACTGCTGGGCGAAGGGCATTACTACTGGTTTTGCTCGCGACGACATTGCCGATACTTTCGACAATAGCAGGAGAACAAAGCAAAAAAGTTGAAGAACACCATTTTTTGTTGAAGACATGATGCCAGCACCGGAAAAGCGAATGAACGATGATGGATGTTGTAGGTAGACCTGTACAGAATATCGCGATATATTAAAGGAATGGATGTCGCTATCACGACCGAAAGGAACGGCAGTCGTCTGCACCAAAACCAATGTGCAAACGTGATGGAAGAGTGCAGGGAGGAGCAGAGCTGCTCATGACGAAGAATCCCATTCTGTGCATTCCCGCAAAAAAAGGGGTCATGTACTCTAGACACTACATTCAGACTCCGTCATTAGTATGCGGTTTCAAATATTAGATGGAGATGTTGATTGGCCAAGCTAACGAACACGCAGTAACAAGCACTTGCTCGAAACCCATGTAATTCTGCAGCAGGCTGTGTTACCTATAGCCCAACTACTCTACCCAGACCTCGGCGATGAAGCATGCAGTTTTAGACTTAGGATGACTATGTTTCCTTACCTTTCTTAACTATTTGCAAAGTACTTTAATCTTTGGCCAATTGAGCTCTGCAGAAGACAGCATCATTGGTATCATCAAAGCTTTCACTCGTTCCGTGCCATGAGTCCGTGACTGCGGCAACCCTAAGCCCTATCGGCAAAAAAAAACCACGCTAAGCTGCACTCTCAAACGTATTTAAACCTCGTCTACCCCCCACCCCTCTTTCCTCACCATGCGATTTTACTTCATAGGATCATTTCTATAGTAAATCGTCTCATCTGAACTCCTTACAAGAGCCACAGATTATCTCCAACCTGGATGATGATTGATATCCTCGCTGCCCCAGAGTGAAGCCTTTTTTGCCTGTCCCTTGGGATGGGTGGTGATGATCTCGACCTGAGTTTCCACATGTTCTCTTCGGAGAGCGGGAGCGAGGGTGGGTGGCGATGGCGGTCTGACAGGCCCATTTATTTCGTTTTCGTTTACTACTAGGCCGTTGGCGTGGTGTAGAAGAATAGAATCGAAGTTGGTGAGAATTTTAGATGTTCATTTTGGCTTGATGCCATCTGCTGCGTTTGCGTAATCACGAGATATGATCCAGTGAGACTACACTTCCATGATAATGAACTCCATCGGAATGATTTGTAGCCGACACTTCAAACTCGACAACCTCATCACCTTTAGAAAAGGTATTAGTTCCATGCATGGCATTACACCACTTCTTCATCCCCACATCCAGCTGTCGAATTTACATCCCGGAACTACCACCAAACCGACACCAGAGACACGGATCAAAATGTCAGCTCGCTCTAGACCACACAAACAATTTATTCGTTTGGTAGCTGACAAGCCCTGTCGATATTGAAGTTCTTTCTACCCTTGCTTTTGTGGAAACTCCAATCCCAATCTATAATTATACGGAAGGAAGTAGGTTCTATGTAACAGGGTAGCGATACTATTATATATGCATTCGAGGTCGAGGGGAAGGATGACGGACAATTATGGATTGTATTTGTTAACTATTTGCTAACGTACATCAGACTGAGTTTGTGGTCTTTCGGCGATCCTGAATCAAAGGAGATATTGCTCTTGGACAGGCGTCGACAGGAGTAGTATCGAAGGTTGATCGGCGGAATACGTCGGCATAATATAGAGAGGAAAGAAAGCAGCGAAAAGGATACGGACGTTATATCGCCTAGTGGTGCGTGTGAGGCCTGACCCTGAGAAGTACGTTACGAAAATTTAATTCTAGCGGAGTTTACAATAATAGCAACATGTCAATAGTGGTATTCGATCTCAGAACACAGCTATACTAGACGACGGGAATAATCTCGGAAGACTGGAAGATATCCATTCTTGTAGTCATCAACGGCAGCATCTTTCAGCGATGGGCCCAGAGCTATACCGGAATTCGAAGGGTTAACATGCCTCAGAAGGTGCTTCGAGCGGCAGTATTGGTGTATGACTATTCTAGTCCTTGAATGTCATATGCCAGTTAATATATTTAACAGTTGGAAGATGGCAGTTTTGGACAGATCGAGGCCTCGAGGGCATGGAAATCGGTTGTCATGTTAGCGAGGAGATGGCCACTGCTTTGCCTCCTCGCGAATTGGAGGATATATTCTTCATGGAGATAACTCCAGACGGCGGACGGCTCAAGACGGATGCTTATTTGCAAATTGGGTGTCCCGAGTAGGTGAGTAAGTATTTGGTCAGTATCAACTCCGGTGCTAGGAGATAGTCCAACCTTATGAGAATATTTTCGGCCATGGAGTTCGGGGGCAGGAAGTCTCTCCAGTGGCTGAATTAAGCCTTTCCTTACCAGCACATCAGGGCATGCATTGCCGATGACGTTAGTTGCAAGCTATCAATTATTGCAAACAATTAGCAAGTCCTTCAAACCTACCATCCAAGCTTACCTCAGACTAATTTCTGAGCCTGATGTTCATGTATCGGCGGCGTGGTAGTATTCTGGTGCCAGGAGGTAGTCCGATTAACAGAAAGACCTGATGAGGATATATTTGGCCTTAGGGTTCGCAATCGGGGGCAGGAAGAGCCCTCTCGGGGGCTGAATTAAGCTCTGCTTTATTATCAACCTGCTTGAATGAGGGCAAGCATTGCCGGTGACGTTAGTTGCAAGCTGTCAAGTATTGCGATTTGGTCCTTCAAACCTACCTAGGTAATGCCGGCATACCCAAAGCTTACCCCAGACTGGTCCCTAAAACCTAACGCTCATGCTTTCGTCCCTGAACTAGCGGCGCAGTTACCTGCCAGAAGAACCTTATCCGCACTTTAAAGCATATGGGAAAGTATAACAATTCTATTTGATAATTCCTAGAGGAACAATTGGGTTCAAGTACTCGTTCTCTTTGAGCTACTGCGGGAGCACGTCCCTTTGGGATCACCAACTGTCGGTACTACTTGCTTACCAGGCAGTAGTTTTCAGAGATGAGGCGTGTCAGCTATCTTTGAAAGTCCCTTGAATAGGGCCTAGTTCTTGGCCGCCTACTGCACATTTGATCTCTCTAACCCTCTAATTACAGAACAGCCTTGGACTGTGCGCAGAGTTACCGCTGAGCCTCCATACGAAGACACTTGGGTAGCAGTCAATACTCCGATTTGCACATCGGGGTCCTTACGGGAGCCTAAGGAAACTTATAGGTGGGGAAATCTATATAAGCCAACTCGATCTTCCCTCGAATCTCATCTAGCATCAACTCAACCATTCTTCATTCTTTATCTTTACTGCTTCACCGCGGTTTTCCACTTTCGTTCAATTCCAACTCCATAATTTGCTACCAGTTCACTCTGTTTGTTCACCTTTTCCCGTTCTCTTCCACTTTTTGGGGACACCAACGTCTAATATCTCCATAGTTTCAGTAGAACCCAGCTTTCAAAATGCATATGCCAATCTCTCACTCGGTTGTCCTCGCTGCGGTCTCCTTTGGCGTCTTCGCAAATGCCGCTCCCCAGCGCTACGGCACCAACCCTGCCCCAGCTGGCCCCATAGAGGAGGTCAACCCTGCCCCTGCCGGCATTGTCAAGCGCAATAGCGGTAGTGACCGCTTCAACAACAACAACAACTACAACCGCCTCCGCAATGACCACAACAGAGGATGCGGTGGGTGCGGTGAGTGCGGTGGTTTTGGGTGCGGAGGATGCGGTGGGTACGGTGGTGGTGACGGCGAGGGATTTTTCTCCGACAATAACAATCAGAATATCAACCAGAACATCGACACGAACCAGAACATTAACGTCGAGGAGATGATGAGTCCCGGTGGTACTTTCGGCCGTTTCCGGGATTTCGGCCGCTGTGGTGGCCTCAACAAACGCGACTTGGGGAAGCGCTATGGCGGCCTCGGTTGCTTCGATGGGTACGAGGATGGTGGAGAGGGCAGCAATAACGACAACCAGAACATCAATCAGAACCTTATAGCGAACCAGAACCTTATGGCTACTCTCCCCGTCAACGAGTTCTTCGCATCGGACAAGTCAACGGGCAGCAGCAGAACTCCCGTCACCGTCAGCTACGTGCCCGCGAACCCCATCAACACCAATGATGACTTCAGAGTTAACAACAAGGTCGACTTCAAGGGATCCAATGGATTCTTCAAATCGAAGCGGTCTCTCTTCCCCGATGTCGAATCTGACGACACCGTTATCGTTAGCAATAGTGCTGTCTTTGGCGACAAAGACAGCTTCAAAGCGAAGCGCGAGGAGCTCTTTTCCGACAATCACAACCAAAACATCAACCAGAACATCGACACGAACCAGAACCTCAACGCCGAGCTCTTGAATAGCCTCTCCGGCTTCGGAAACGCCCGTTCTTTCCTTCCTTTCTTGGGTGGTGGTAACCGTAAGCGCGATCTTGCCCTCAACCTTGGCGTCGAGAAGCGTACTTTCGCTGAGGGATCTGTCGGTTGTATTCGTGGCGTTGCCGATACGGGTAGTGGTCTAGTCCTCGGCGGCAAGCCAAAGAAGAACGGCAGCGGCAGCCAGAACAAGAACATCAACATCAACAAGAACTACAATGCCCCCGAGACCGTCCCTGTCGAGGTTGAGACCACCGAATACGTCCCAGTTGTTGAGAAAGTCCCTGTTCTCCGCACTATTCCTACCACTGAGGTCGTTAAGGAGGTCGAGAGGGTCCCATACCTTGACGTTGAGGTCTCCTATCCTTGCGGTTGCATCAATGAATGCGGCTGCTGCCCCGGCACTACCAACGACGCTCAGGCTGTTGCCGCTCCTGTGGTGAACAACTACATCAACACCGAGAGCGCAAGCATTCCTCAGGTAGACGTCAAGACTGACAGCTGCAGTGGAAGCGACAGCGACGCTGCGAGCATTCCTCAGCTGGATGTCAAGAGCGGGAGCGGCAGTGCAAGCGACAGCTGCGCTGGAAGCAACAGTGATGCTGCAAGCATTCCTCAGCTGGACGTCAAGAGCGGCAGCGGTAGCGCAAGCGATAGCTGTGCTGGAAGCAACAGTGACGCTGCAAGCGTTCCTCAACTAGACATCACCAGCTCCCCCTGCGCTAAACCTATTACAGTTGTCGAGCCTGTTACTACTTGCCGCACTTGCAAGCGTGATAACTGTATCACTCTCGGCTGCCCTAGCGAGGCCCCAGTGAAGCCGGTCGAGTGTGTGAAGGAGATTGAAACCGTCAAGCCGTGCGAAGTTGTGGCACCGGTGGTCAACACCATTAAGGATGTCCAGCCTGTTGAAGTTATCCAGCCCGTTATGGATGTTGTGCAGCCCGTTATCGAGGAGCACGTCAAGCCCATCCATACTGAAACCGTCAACCCAACCATCGTTAACCACACTGTTGAGCCATGTTCCAAGGCTTGCACCGTCCACAAGCGTCAGGTTGCTGAAATTGTCGACGATTGCGGTTGCGCTGATCCTGCTCCCGCCGTCCCTATAGTGGAGGATTACGGTTATGTCGCTCCCGTTCCCATCGCTCCTGTGGAGAACTACGGGTTCCCTCAGGTCGAAGTTGACCGGCCTGTCGAGGTGCCTGTCGAGGTAAATGTTCAGCAACCCGTTGAGGTCCGACCCGTTTATTGCGAGCGGCCCACCTGCCACTGCGTTCGCCCATGCTACAGGCCCTGCCGTCAGACCTGTCCCACCTACCGCTGCAATGACCGCTGCAACGACCACTGCAACACTAGAACCGAGGGTACCAATGCTCGCACCGATGCCTCTGACATCGCCGACCTCGAGGCAGTCGTCGCAGAGCTCTCTGAATCGACCACCACCAACTGCAACGAGAACAAGAATGTCAATATTAACATCAAGCGCTCCGGCGACTGCCTCGGCCTTTCCACGAACGCCATCGACCACAAGGCCGGGTTCACAACCAGCACTGAAGGGTTGAAACTTACAGACTACGTCAGCAAGGCCGTCTACAAGAGCTCCCCTGCCCCTCTCCCGGTCATCGTCGAGACCGTCAAGCCCGTTGAGTACATTGAGACTGTTCACCCCGTCAAGCCCGCCGAAGTCATCGAAGTAGCCCCCGAAGTCGTTGAAGTAACTCCCGAAGTTGTTAAGCCTGTTGAGGTCAAGCCTATTGAGGTCAAGCCTGTTGAGATCAATCCTGTTGAGGTCATCAAGCCGTGCGCTGCACCGTGCAAGGAGAAGCCCGCTGCTGCCCCCAAGTTCAACGCTGTCATTGGAAACCAGTCGGTTGATGTCGACTGCTAAGATGTTTATGAAGAATCATTTTTAACATTGCATTATAAGGAGTGGAAAGTCGTTTTTGTTTGCATTTGGGTATTTCCTTCTATATACTTCCTGCTATTATTATTTTCATGTACAGAGTGAACTGGATTAAATGAAAAGTTAATATACTGAAATATTATCGTCTTCTTCTCCTGGATCGTGATTTCTTCAATGGGATGAACTGAATGGCCGAGTGATATCGTTTGATGCTACTTGGTCTGAAAGTAACTGGCGGAGTTCGGCTATCTGACTATATAAGACTTAAGCTCCCGCAATCAACTAACACAAAGTGGAATCCAGTGTGCTCAAGCAGCTAGTCCGGTCAGGCATTTGGTTCGACCGGGCCCGGACTGGTACCAGAGGGTTGGGTCGGGCCGAATTGTGCCGGGACCGATGGCAGAAGCCGGGCGGTATGGTGGGCACGAACCTTGTGCATTCGAGGCAGAGGCTGCGACTGCATTTCATTACAAAGCCGCTGGAATTCCATCTATACCCATGCCCATTGATATGTACAAGCAACGAGAGTCGGCATGAAGGGTATTGGCTACGGTCTCGATAAGGCTTTCCCTCACGATCTAAGAGTTGCCCTTCCGTCGATAGGTTTCCGTCCGGCCATGGCTGGCAAGTTACACGAGAGATGAGTCAATCAGTCAAAAAATGTATCGTACTGCGTCAAGTTGTGGCAACAATGTCAGGGTTCTTTGCTGGTTCGCCGAGTCACATCTTATGTTCCGCTAGGTGCGCCGGCGAGTGCCGACAGAAGGACAAAAGTTCGATTCCGTTTCAAGAAATCGGTGAGGTGAGTACTACTAACTGCATAATGGCTGATAGGAATACACCGGTGCACCGTTAATCATCCAACTGACAAATAGGGGTGCGCGTTGGGGTTGTTTCGCACTTTTTTGTTTACATAAGGTAGAATCCGCTCGGTATATCTGTCCAATAGTTGAGATGCATGATGACGGTGCGGAAAACAGACCGTACTCGAATCTCCACAACGGGCCGGAAATCACCCCGGATTCTTGGTTTCTGATACAGAAAGGCTATAAATCAAACTTTCTATCCATTGCTCGGGAGAGTGGTCATGGGTGTACATAGATGCAGTTTTTCCCTTCATCGAGTACGATAGCATAAATGGTGGAGATTATACCCCCACAGCTCGGTTGGCAGAGTACATGTGGCTCTTGACCCTGCGAGAATTAACGGGGGTCTTCAATATCCAGCTGAGGAAGAATCGGGGGCAGAACTTACAACTTCTCTCGAAATCATCTGTTGGTAGGAGGTGGGGTGAATGCCTATACCAGACATTCGATTCAAACCTCGAAATTCTTCACAGCCGGTGAGCCTAGAGAGGCAACCTCACAACGCAGCCGAACTATCAACCGTCTAACTATAGAATTGGCCTCACATAGGGACGTAATTCTGCATCGGAAGTGATATACGCGATGTGGAAATAAGGGGTGTGGATGTATAGAGAGAGAAGGCTCTGAGCTTCTAGAATTTCACAGCAAGAGCCAAACCGACACCACGTGGCAACCCAAAAAAATCCACCTCATTTGAATCATACATCATCACGCACAGTTAAACAAACCTTTATGAACAGGACCGGGAGCATTTTAGTTACCATCGATGCAATACCTGGTAAGGCGATAGTGTCTAGAGAAGCTCCGGAGTCGTATGTAGTGATATATTTCGCTCGCCAAATGCTCTCACCATCGACTCTCTATCATACAAGGAAAACACTATACAACATATTTTTGAAATACGAGGGTCACACGTCTTCATTGTATTAATGCGTAAGCCGGAAAGTATGGGCGTATGTATGGATGCATAAGGGTCCTGTAAACGCATGTGTTTTTAGTCGAGACGAGGCGGCATAAAACGCATGCATGGACGTCGTCCTCGGTATGTGCTCTATAGAAGCCATTAAGGCACATCTCCATGTCCTGTATGATCCAAGTCCATCCAAATACACCGGCAATCACGAATAGCCCGGGTACATCAGGATTAATACTTCCAAACCGCGCGCTCCAGCATACATCTACCTGGCGTCCAATACCATTTACCCCACCAGTTCCGAGTCCCTTCCATCTGTATCCGAGTATATCCTTCCTTCTCAAGGGGCCAGGATTCGAAGTGCCGTCCAATTACTGAGGCGGCGAAAGTACCTCCGCTGAGCCTTCCAATACACAGAGTCTGATGCAAGATCCACTCTGCCCCTACATTCAGTATCTACGTCATCTATTCTCCGATCCGGTTGCAGAAACCCCGTACATTTGTGGCTGCTTTCTAGCAGTATCGTGCTGGCTTTTCTCCCACACGGAGTGTAGCCGGAGATTCCAATTGCCTCTGCAGCTTGCCCACCCACAGCATGTTTCTAAATCCTGGATGGAATTGAGACGTCCATTGCACATGCTCAGTTTAAACCCTCAGTGTACGTGTGCTCCATCCATCAGGGATGCACAGGTTGTGGATGAAATCCCTCCCCCTCCTGCTCCCTGTGTAGAACCGCCGAATCTTAGGCGATTGAGGCGTCCAGGTCCACAATGAAGGGCTCTATCGGGCCGTATTTACCGACTCAACGGTAGGGGACCCTGGGCAAAACTCTCCCGGGACTGGGAGTACCCGGCAATCCGGCCCGGCCTGGATCCGAGGCTAGGACTCAAGAAGGAGGAGGCGCAATATATATAGAGTACCCCGTATCAAATAAGCGAGAGGACCAAAGAGGAGATTTGGACAAGAGAAATTGGGGTGGGGGTGAAAACCAGTGATGATGATGAGATGAGATGAGATTAGATGAGATGGATAGATTAGATTAGGCTAGTCACGGGGTTCAGTCAGTCGCTCAATTTGACTTCATCTTTTCCTTTCATACATCGCTTTTCGCCTCCCTACCGACTACTCCTGGTGCGGGGACTTGTTGACCCGAGTATTATTCTGTGTGTATCAGCGTTTTCTGCTAGAAGGTTTCTATTCGTCGGGCTGACTAGGTGTCAGCACAGCCAACCTCAAGTCTGAAGAACGAATAGAAACACTGGTGTGGAAGCTGCGTGAACTAGAAAAATTGCGAACTTGCGAGTGCAGCACAGTCAGTCAGTTTCAGCCACGCTTCACCATCCACTTTGTATTTGCTGGTAGTGGTGCGCCTTGCCTTTTGATGCCTTACGTAGGTCGATCAATATTTCTCCACTTTCTCCCACATGCCACCTCAGCCATCGAAGAGTTCCTGAGCAGCAGCTAGGGTCCTTTTCTCTCGTCCCAAGCTCCTTGCGTATCTAGGTGCATCACACGGCTCGGCTAGATATCCAAGACGAGGCTGAAACTGCTCGTGCAGAGATATAATGCATTTCTACAGAACCGAACCGAAGTTTTAGGAGGCGAACTCTCAAGTTGGATGGAGAAGACGCGACGTTTAGCTTGGGTTGGTGAAGAGACGGCCCTTGCGTGCAGGTTTGTAACGCGGCACCTCGGTGGCCGCATATCAATCGCGTTGGTTCTGATGCCGGTTAAAAGTATAGAAACCGTCAAGCTTTCTGTTACATAACGTAGGTAGGGTGTGAGACACACGTGCACGGGGGCTACATACTAGAGGAGCTACGGTGACTTGACCTGACTTGCGGTAAATAATGGTAAACGATATCGATATGGGTTTTGGAGGTAAGAATGTACCGACCGACGGAGACGCGGGTGGGATCCATACTAGAGACCAGAGTGCTCTTTCAAACAAGGCTTGCGCCTTGGCATTGCGCCTTGGCATTACGCCTGACAGAATTTTCTCCACTTCCGCTCAGCAATCTACAGTGTCCGAGCGGCGGGCTTCTCCGGCAGCCGTTCCTCTCTCCGTTACCTAAGGCCATTCCGGAGGATTTGCTACCGTAAAGGCTAGATAAGACACAGCACTAATCACCGCGGGACCCGTGGCATAGTGACTCGGCCACAATTTTAGTACCAGACGAGCTCGTATCGAACATATTCACAGCAAGCAAGCTTTCCGGCCAGGCCTTTGGATACAAATATAACCGTGGTGAAACCTCACTCTTTTCGAACAGGGCTTACAGCTAGCTAGTCGCTAATCATCATCCTACTTCTATGTCGCTAAAACATGGAAGACTGTTATCGCTTCTGCCCTGGCCGGGCTTACGTCTCAGAGATGCCCGTTTACGGATCATTGCAAACCGACATCTTGACTCCTATAGCTTGTGCGGAAGACCGAACGACCGAAATGAAATGACGTGGTAAAGGACGAGCACAACAGACAACTGAAGCAAACGAAGCAACATAAGAGATCCACTATGAAGTCCAGAGCAAGATTCTTCCAGCAGAGCATGCAAACGCGATCATTCCCAGGGATATGATTGGCGGGGATGACACGGTCCGCCACGGGATTTGTAGTTAACTGCGCTCAACGGTGAGGGGATATAGATATCTTCCGCTCCAGATTCTGCATAAGCGTGCGACTCCCGCAGCGGAGTACCCGCCTTCCAGGTTTCATGACAGCTACGATAAAGACTGGAATGGGTTCCCAACTTCTGTGGATACGCGGCGTGGTTGCTGATTGGGGTAGCGGTGAGAAAAGGGACGCAGGGGCAGGAAGGTGTAGAAGGTGTTGTGGTTGTTGTGGTGTTGTGGTGTTGTGGGGTTGTTGTGGGGTTGTTGTGGTGTTGTGGAGAACATGTTCTTTTTCCGTGTTATTTACAGGACGGGGACAAATACGTGATCAAACAGTAGCCGTACGCGTGTCAATTCAGCAATGATCCTCCACATCAAAAGAATGGGTGTCGATCATGACTTGCGGCAAATAACGGTAAGCGATATCGACACGGGAATTTGGACGTCAGTATATACCGATAGACGGAGACCCGGGTTTGGTACGTAGGCCGGGTGGAAAGGTTGGGTTGGAACAAGAATAAGCAAGCAATGTATGAATGAACCTTGGATGCATATATTGAACGATAATCTTCGCACAGTAGCGCTCCACCCATTCTTTTATACCCCCACTCTCCAACATCAACAGATAAGTTACTTTTTAATATGTTTGAATTCCATTATGCCCCGTATCTCATAAAGACCGAAGCATCAGACCTGGTCCGCCATCGTTTCCGACAGCGAGAAGGGGGGTTCTTCAGAGTTCAATTGCAATTGGGTTATTCTGTGGTCCGTCTGACGCTCTGTTAACGTCACTATAAAGAAAAGAAGTGAAATGAGCAACACGGGTTGTAGACGGGCCGCCGCACTAAGGAGGAAAGCAGAGTTGAAAGTTGACGCGCCTTTTATACGGGCGTAGAAGCGGCAAAAATTTTCGCGAAGTTACCCGGCATCGTAGGCTGGATTGAAGCAGTCCAAGTGATGAGACGGTGGAATTGAGTTCCAGGGGGAACATGTTTGATTGAAAATGATGGTGTGAGATAACGAGCGTCTATATCGATCGAATTTCTTGTGAAAAGTGGGGATATCCGAGGTAGTGGGGTTGGTTGTCACGATATTTTCTGGAAGCCTGTCGGTACCAGGAACATATGGCTGTCTGAAACGGCTGGAACTTCACATCTTGAACTGCCGAGCGCCCACCGCGTCAAAGTTAACATCACGTTTTTCGAATTTTGACTTTGCGTGTACCAAATATGGTGCGTACCTGAGTGTGTACGTACCCTTCATCTTGTTTCCATGCATGCTGCAGCCCATCGCCCCACGAGGTGATGGGCATCCAATGCGGCCATTCCAACTATATCGACTATCTATCTATCCACCTATTGCAGACGGGTACCTGCATTCTTCTTCCGATGGACGGATGGGATGGGTTTGTGCAGGCAGCTTTTCGCGATGGAATGATGCGATGCGGTTACGTTTCGGGATTCCGTTATCCGTCAAAAAAAAAGGCGACACCTGAGGTACACATAACGAACCTGCACTGCAACATCGATGTAAGAAACCGTGGAGTGAGCTCCGAACCCCCAAGACATGAACTTTTCCTATAATCAGCGGCATTCCGCCGGTGTTTCGACTTTCCAACATCAGAGTTTTTGGTTAGGCTTCACTTTTCCTTCAAGACAGCGGGAGAGGGGGTACATACGTGAAGACGTGGAATTGTTTATTCTCCAACGTGGGGTGGTCATCATATTGTGTATCAATCGGCGAAGAAGCCTATTTGTAACCTTCTGGAATATGTGGGGGG
>Ga0307515_10000448_pt1 | contig 98768 bp, 91 predicted proteins | sample 17_EM_MG_FD_194513 | JGI IMG/M metagenome (GOLD analysis project Ga0307515, IMG submission 194513) | Populus trichocarpa ectomycorrhiza microbial communities from riparian zone in the Pacific Northwest, United States - 17_EM | ecosystem: Host-associated > Plants > Roots > Unclassified | place...
TGCCGCCGCAAAGCGCGATAGAATCGTCCTGTTAGCCATTGTTTCCTCCCTCGGAATTGTCCGAGACAGGTTCTTCCTCCCCTGTCTCGTGAGGGAAGTGTTACCGAAAATCAGGAAACGGGCAAGGAAAATTTAGTAAATATTTATTGCGCTGCGAAGAACCATGCAAAAGTACTATGATTCCAGCGGCTTGTGACAGCTAGCGCGATACACGAGTTCGGTAGCGATGCGGACCTGCTTGCCGTAGTCGCGTCCGGAGAGCCGTTCGAGCAGCAGATCGACCGCTGTTTCGCCGATATGCTCGCCATGGATTTTCACCGTGGTGAGCGGTGGCGTGAGGAATTGCGCGACGGGGATGTCATTGAACGAGATGACGGCGATATCGTCGGGGATCGAGAGCCCGAACTCCTGGATCGCGCGATAGGTGCCGATCGCCATATTGTCGTTGGAAGTGACCACGACATCGGGCCGCTCGGTCAGCGCCAGCAGGTCACGCGCCAGCCGGTAGCCGGTGTCGAGCCTCAGGCTCTGGCCGGAGCTGCAATCGGCGAGCGCCAGCAGGTCGGGATCGAAGGTGCCGTTCTTCCTCTGCCAGTCGATATAGGCGGCGCAGCGCCGCTCGGCGAATCGCTGGACCGTGCCATTGATATTCTCGTGACTACCGACGAAGCCGATCCGCTTGTAGCCGCTGGCTTTGAGGGATTCCAGGATCTTGACCGTGGCGGCGCCCATATCGGAGAATACGCTGTCGAGCGCCTCGATCCTGGGATCGAAATCGGCGAAGACGATATGCTGGGCATGCTCGCGGAACCACGCAATCTCGGTATCGGAATGCTTGCCGATGACGATGACGCCGGATGCGCCCGACAGCAGCGAGGCTTCAGGCAGTGCATCGGAATGGAAAACCTTGACGATCTCGGTCCGGAGCTCGCGGCAGCGGTTTTCGATGCCCAGGCGCACGCCGACATAATAAGGGTCGGCGATTTCGTCCGACGGCTCAAGGAAATGGATGATCGCCAGCCGCGTCAGCAGGCTGGGTGCGGCGTGGCCGTTAGCCTTGTTGCGGTTGCGCGGCGTTTCGTAGTTCAACGCCTCGGCGGTCTCGATGATCGCCTGCCGCTTGACGGAGGAAATCGACAGCGCCGGGTCGTAATTCAGCACCCGCGACACTGTGGCGGACGATACGCCGACAGCCTTGGCGATTTCCTTGATCGTGACCATCCCGTCTAATCCAGTCTTCTCTTTCCAGCCATGATGACACAAATCCCGGCAATTCGGAACGTGTTTCAGTAAATTTTTACTGCGCATTGAAGTCGGCGGAACTGTCCGTGAGCCGGAAGTGCCGGAATAACAGCGGCTTGATCGCTATAGCCAAGCGGTAAAATAATCACAAGGCGCGAAGCGTCCCGGGCGACACGGTTGTTCAGGGAACATTTTGGCGCGGCAGGCCTTTTTCCTGGTGACAACCCGTTCGAGCGGTCAAGGAGGCCGCGCAGGAAGGAGACTATCATGGACATGACCTATCCCGTCGAGAACCGGAAGCCCTGGGGGGCATCCCTTACCCTTTCCTCCACTATTATTGCGCTTTATCTGATGTTCTCGGCCTATCAGGCCACCATGTAAGTGAACGCCGCATATCGCTGGATTTACCGGCCCTGGATTGTTTTCCGGGGCCGAAGTTTTGCGCCGCGCCGACAATTTACCAACCCCGCTTTCCCGACTCCCATTTTGCGCTGCAACATGCCATAAGCCCGGCCGAACCATTCCTCCCGTCCGGACCCGCGCCCGCATGATTCGCATCGAAAACATCTCCAAGCAGAACTCGCATCGCATTCTCTATATCGAGGCCTCGGCGGCCTTGAATCGAGGCGAGAAGATCGGACTTGTCGGTCCCAACGGCTCGGGCAAGACGACACTGTTCCGCATGATCACGGGCGAGGAAGTGCCCGATGAGGGACAGCTTTCGGTCGAGAAGAACATCACGATCGGCTATTTCAACCAGGATGTCGGCGAGATGTCCGGCCGCAGCGCCGTCGCCGAGGTCATGGAAGGTGCCGGCCCCGTCAGCGTGGTCGCGGCCGAGCTTCGCGAACTCGAGGCGGCGATGTCCGATCCCGACCAGATGGACAATATGGACGCGATCATCGAGCGCTATGGCGAGGTCCAGTCGCGCTACGAGGAACTCGACGGCTATGCCCTCGATGGCCGCGCGCGGGAGGTCTTGGCCGGTCTCTCCTTCAGCCAAGAAATGATGGATGGCGATGTCGGCAAGCTCTCCGGCGGCTGGAAGATGCGCGTGGCGCTCGCCCGCATCCTGCTCATGCGGCCCGATGCCATGCTGCTCGACGAACCCTCCAACCATCTCGACCTCGAAAGCCTGATCTGGCTAGAGGATTTCCTCAAGGGTTACGAGGGCGCGCTGCTGATGACCTCGCATGACCGCGAGTTCATGAACCGTATCGTGAACAAGATCATCGAGATCGATGGTGGTTCGCTCACCACCTATTCCGGTGATTATGAATTCTACGAGCGCCAGCGCGCCGAAGGAGAAAAGCAGCAGCAGGCGCAGTTCGAGCGTCAGCAGGCGATGCTGGCGAAGGAGATCAAGTTCATCGAGCGCTTCAAGGCGCGCGCGTCGCACGCAGCCCAGGTCCAAAGCCGCGTCAAGAAACTCGACAAGATCGAGCGCGTCGAGCCGCCGAAGCGCCGTCAGGTCGTCGCCTTCGAATTCCGCCCCGCGCCACGCTCCGGCGAAGACGTCGTGAACCTTCGGGGCGTGCACAAGCAGTATGGCTCCAAGGTCATCTATGAAGGCCTGGATTTCATGATCCGCCGACGCGAACGCTGGTGCATCATGGGGGTCAACGGCGCCGGCAAATCAACGCTGCTCAAGCTGGTCACCGGCTCGACCGAGCCGGACCAGGGCAATGTGTCGCTCGGCGCCAGCGTCAAGATGGGCTATTTCGCCCAGCACTCCATGGATCTGCTCGATGGTGATAGAACCGTGTTCCAGTGGCTGGAAGACTCGTTTCCACAAGCGGGTCAGGGGCCGCTCCGGGCACTCGCAGGCTGTTTCGGCTTTTCCGGCGACGACCAGGAGAAGAAGTGCCGGGTCCTCTCGGGCGGCGAGAAGGCGCGGCTGGTCATGGCGCGCATGCTTTTCGACCCGCCGAACCTGCTTGTGCTCGACGAGCCGACCAACCATCTCGACCTCGACACCAAGGAAATGCTGATCAAGGCGCTCGCTGATTTCGAGGGCACGATGCTGTTCGTCAGCCACGACCGGCATTTCCTCGCCGAGCTTTCCAACCGCGTTCTGGAACTGACGCCCGATGGCATCCATCGCTACGACGGCGGCTATACCGAATATGTCGCCCGCAGCGGCCACGAGGCGCCGGGGCTCAGAAGCTGAGCCGGCGCTCTGGTGCGAGCGTCGAAACCGCTCGGAAATTCCCGCTTGTCGGGACTCCCGCGCTTGGATAGCGTAGACTGATGAGGCAGCCGGACGGGTCGGTACATCGTAGAAGGCAACCCAATGGACGCGGACACGCCGGCGGATGATTCCGCCGGGCAAACCGGAGTGGCAGACGCGACCCGATCGGGGGAATTCGTGACGGCGATGGCCGAAAACTCGCCCGCCATGTTGTGGATGGGCGACGCGGAGGGTGGATGCGTTCTTCTCAATGCGGCCCTGAGAGACTTCTGGGGCGTCAATCCCGCCAATTTCCGCGACTTCAACTGGAGTTCCACGCTTCATCCCGACGATATTGCCGCCCTGGCGGAACCTTTCGGCAAGGCGATGGCCGAGCACACGTCCTTCACGGTGCAGGCGCGCTACAGGCGCGCCGACGGCGCCTATCGCACCATGCGCACGCTGGCCAATCCGCGCTTCGACGCCGATGGCCGGTTTCTCGGCATGACCGGAGTCAATATCGACATCACCGACCAGCTTCTCGCCGAAGAACATACAAGGTTGCTGATGGGTGAGTTCAATCACCGCACCAAGAACATCTTGTCCGTGGTGCAGGCGATCGCGCGCCGCACCGCTCGCGATGCGGCGCCCGAGGATTTCCTGAAGTCCTTCGACGCGCGGCTCCAGAGCCTTTCCGCCAGCAACGACCTTCTTCTCCGCACCGATTGGTCCGGTGTGCAGCTCGATGAACTGGCCGCGGCACAGCTTGCCCATCTCAGCAACCTCGCCGGAAACCGTCTGACCATCGAGGGTCCCGCCATCCGAATATCCTCGCGCGAAGCCCAGACCCTCGGCATGGCGCTGCACGAACTTTCCACGAACAGCTTGAAATACGGGGCCTTCTCCGAGGAGGCCGGTACGGTGCGGCTGACATGGCGACATCTCGATGGCCAAGCCTGGCAGCTGGAATGGAAGGAACAAACGGCAGCGGCTCCCGTCGTGCCGGATCACAAGGGTTTCGGCCACACTGTCATTGTCGATATGGTCTCCGCCGCGCTCGCCGCAAATGTCGTCCTGGAATACCCTGAAACCGGCTTTGTCTGGCGGATGACGTGTCGAATTGAGGATTGATTGCCGATTTGACCTCGTCGTTTGAGAACCATACTGATAGAATCGATGAGCGCGCGGTCATGACCTTGTCTCATTTGCCGGGCTAATCAGTATTAGGGAATCCGCAATGCGAGGGCGATTGGTGAAGCGAGTTCTGGTGACTGGCGGGGCAGGGTTTTTAGGCGCGCATCTCTGCGAGCGCCTGCTGGACATGGGAAATCATGTCACTTGCCTGGACAATCTCCACACCGGCGCGCGCCAGAATATCGCCGGTTTCCTGGCCGATTCGCGATTCGCGTTTGTCGAGCACTCGGTTATCGACGCATTCGACGGTCAGTTTGACGAGATCTATAATTTCGCATGCCCTGCTTCGCCTCAACATTACCAGCGCGATCCGGTCTACACGTTCAAGACCAATGTGATCGGCACGCTCAACATGCTGGAACTCGCGAAGCGTTGCGGCGCCAAGCTGTTGCAGGCCTCGACATCGGAAATCTATGGCGACCCGCTCGTTCATCCACAGACGGAGGCCTACTGGGGCAATGTCAATACGATGGGCATCCGGTCCTGCTACGACGAGGGCAAGCGTGGCGCCGAGACACTCGTGTCGGATTTCCACAGGTTTCATGGCGTCGATACGAGAATCGTCCGTATTTTCAACACTTACGGACCTGGAATGAACCCGGAGGACGGCCGCGTCGTCTCCAATTTCATCATCCAGGCGCTCACCGGCGAAGACATCACAATCTATGGCGATGGAGGCCAGACGCGGTCCTTTTGCTATCGCGATGATCTGGTCGAAGGCATTATCCGGTTGATGAATGCGCCAGACCATGTCACTTTCCCGGTCAATATAGGCAATCCTGTCGAGATCACGGTGCGCAAACTGGCAGAAACCGTACTCGCCATGATTCCTTCCAGATCCCGGCTCGTCTTCCGGCCATTGCCGCAGGACGACCCGATGCAGAGATGTCCAGATATTTCCCGGGCTAGGGAATATCTGGGCTGGGAGCCAAAGGTCCCGCTCCACGAGGGCCTGGGGAACACCATCGAGTATTTCCGCCAGATTATTGCATCTCGGTCGATCCCAAGCGTACCGAAGACTGCATAAGGAGAAAAAAATGAAGGTAGCTATCATTGGTTCCGGCTATGTCGGCCTCGTCGCCGGCACATGCTTTGCGGAGCTTGGCCACCAGGTGGTGTGCGTCGACAACGACGAAAGAAAAGTCACGGCGCTGAAGAGCGGCATGATTCCGATCTATGAACCCGGCCTCGAAGATCTCGTGAAGTCCAATGTGGCAGCCGGTCACCTCGACTTCACCGAAGATCTTGCTTTCGCCTTGGATGGTGCGGATGCAGCATTCATCGCGGTCGGCACCCCGCCGCGCGTGACCGATGGCCATGCGGACATGAAATATGTCTATGCCGTGGCCAATGCCATTGCCGAAAAGGCAAGCGGCGACCTCGTCGTGGTGGACAAATCGACAGTTCCCGTGGGCACAGGTGACGAGGTCGAGCGAATTCTCCGAAGCACGGGCGGCAATTTCCGCTTTTCGGTCGTCTCCAATCCCGAATTCCTGCGCGAGGGCGTCGCGATCGACGACTTCCTCAAGCCGGACCGGATTGTCATCGGCAGCGAAGACGAATGGGCCAAATCGGTCATTTCGAAGGTCTATGGCGTGGATGGCTTCAAGGGCGTGCCCGTCCTGCACACCTCGCGCCGCTCGGCCGAGCTGCTCAAATATGCTTCCAATGCCTTCCTGGCGATGAAAATCACGTTCATCAACGAGATTGCCGATCTGTGCGAAGCCGTCGGTGGCGATATCCGCGATGTGGCCAACGGCATCGGGCTCGACAGCCGCATCGGTCGCAAGTTCCTCAATGCCGGTCCGGGCTATGGCGGCTCCTGCTTCCCCAAGGATACGCTGGCGATTTCCAAGACGGCACGTGACTACCGCGTGCAGCTCCGCACCGTCGAGGCTGTCATCCAGGTCAATGAGAATCGCAAGCGGGCCATGGCGCTTCGGGTGCTGGATGCCTGCAACGGGGTCGTTCGCGGCAAGACCATTGCCGTCCTCGGACTCGCCTTCAAGGCCGACACGGACGACATGCGCGATTCGCCCGCCATTCCTTTGGTCCAGGCGCTACAGGATTTCGGTGCGCATGTACGCGCCTACGATCCCCAGGCAATGGCCAATGCCGGCAAGATCTTCACCGATGTGCAGTTCTGTGCGGATGCCTATGACGCAGCCGCAGGTGCCGATGCCGTCGTCACGGTGACGGAGTGGACGGAGTTCAGCGATTTGAACCTGCAGAAGCTTCGCAAAGTCATGCGGTCGCCGTTGCTGATCGATTTCCGCAATCTCTATTCGCTGGACGACGTCAAGAAAGACGGCTTCGAATACTGGTCCATCGGACGGCAAACCGACACCAGGCCGGATCTCGGCCAATCGCTGGCGGCTGAATAGACGATAAACAGACGATTGATCACAGCCGGCGGGCGTTTCGCCGGCTGGCCGATCTCAGGTCGCTCTTAAATCCGAGCATGACCGCAGTTGTCTGGAAGTTTCACGGCCTGCGGCAATTGGGCTGGACTTCGGGGTTGCCCTGTAATTTCCATTCAGCTTATAAACAGGCAGACGTGCCTATCGCCCATTGATAAAACCAAGGTTATGCCATTGGCCTATGCAGAGCGATATACACCGGGCGTAACGCTGGCCCGAAGACGGACATTTCTGGGGCTTGAACTAGGGGCCGACCTGTTCTTCACTGCGGCACTCTGCTTGCTGCTGTCCTTCATCGTGGTGCAGGTGCGCTACGAGGCCGCCGCCTCGTCGCTCAGCCGCGAGACGCTCGGCCTGGCCGTGATAGAAGGCGCTGGCGGCGACATGATCCGCCAGCTCACCTATTTCGCGACCTTCTTCATCGTGGGAGGCGCGACCTTCATCTTCATGCGCCCGAGGTCGATCATCCCGATCTCGGGCGCCTATAATGTGGCGTGCCTCTGGTGCCTGTTCAGCGCGATCTATGCCCTCCAGCCGGGCATTTCCATTCGCCGCGCCATCGGCATGTACATCATTCTGCTGGCGGTCGGATGGTGCATCCAGAACCTGGGTGCGGCGAAGACCATACGCGCGGTCTACATATTCCTGGCCGGCGTCATCATTGCATCCTATATCGCGGTGCTGCTGTCCAGAATTCCGCTCTTCGCGTTCGCAGTCCATCCGCCCGACGAGATCGATACCACGCTGGTTGGGGCGTGGCGTGGCGTCATCCCCCACAAGAATATTGCCGGGGCGGTGATGATCCACGCATCGCTCTTTTTCTTCCATCATGCGATCAGTAGAAGGAAGCCTCTGGACTTCCTGTTCTTTGCCCTTGCGGCGGTGTTCCTGATCTTCACCAAGTCCAAGACATCGATAGGCTGGTTCCTGATCGTGCTCATGTCCGGCCTCGGCTACAGGGCCCTCATGCTCTATGGGCTGCGTCCCTTCTTCAACGTCGCGATGGCATGCATTGCGTTCTGGATCGCAGTGCTGGCATGGGCGGAGTGGGATGTCGTGATGGCTTTCTTCTCCGACCCAGAGAACCTTTCCGGACGCATAGGCATCTGGGAATCCGTGATGCCCTTTATCAAGACGCATCCGATTCTTGGCTCCGGCTACGGCTCGTTCTGGGCGATCGGATATTCGTCACCGATCTACGAGAGTGCGGTGAGCGAATTCGTCACCCAGATCGGCCATTCCCACAGCGGCTATATCGAGGTGCTTCTCACGACGGGCCTGGTCGGTCTCGCTTTGGCCATTATCGCGCTGATGATCGTGCCCTACTATCGCTTCGCAAATCCGTTGAATTCGGACCTGAAACTCAGCGCCATGCTGTTCTCGATGTGGCTGTTCGGCATGTTGCAGAACTTCACCGAGAGCCAGTTCTTCTCGCCGGACAAGCAAAGCTGGGTGTTCGTCGTCATAGCCATCACGATCATCCACTCCAGGCATATGTCCGCGAAAAATCGGGATTATGAATGGCTGGCCGCCACGCACTGGCCACCGGCCAAGCCGCAGTCATTGCTGCGGCAATAGCTGCCAAAGGAAGACAATATGGATATCACGCGACGCTCACTGCTCGCCGCCGGCGCAGCCTTGCCTCTTCTCGCGGTGGCACGCCCATCCCTCGCCAGCGAGGGAACGCTTCGGCAGGCGGCCACCGACCGCAAGCTGATCTATGGCACGGCGGTCTCGACTGGCACGCTCGCCAAGGACAAGCCGTTTGCCCAACTGGTTATCGACCAGGCCAACATGCTCGTCGCCGAGGGCGAGACCAAGCGCAAGGCGATCGAGCCAAAGCAGGGACGTCTCAACTTCGCGCCGACCGAGAGACTGCTGGCCTTCGCGGAGAAGAACGGCCAGCGTATGCGGGGCCATACCCTGCTTTGGCACGAGGCGAACCCCGACTGGCTACTGGCCAAGCTCGAGCAAGGCCGCGACGACAAGCTTCTGACCGATTACATCGAAAAGACGGTCGGTCATTTCAAGGGCAGGCTGCATTCCTGGGATGTAATCAACGAAGTCATCCATATCGACGAGGGAGGCGAGGAGGATCTCCGCATCAGTTCGCCCTGGTACAAGGCCTTCGGCTCCGGCTACATTGAAACCGCATTCCAGGTGGCTCACGCCGCCGATCCGGATGCCTTGCTGTTCTATAACGAGATCAATCTGGAAGCCGACGTCTGGTGGGCGGAGCAGCGTCGGACATCGGTGCTCAAATTGCTCGAAAAGCTGTTGAAGAAGGGTGTCCCCGTCCACGCGCTGGGTATTCAATCCCATCTCAAGGCGTACCGCCTGGATTATTCCGACGAGGTGATGTCGCGGTTTCTCGACGAGATCAGCGATCTCGGCCTGAAAATTCTGATCACCGAGTTCGATATCGCCGATGTCGAGGGACCGGCGGACCCCGCGCAGCGGGACGCCGACATCGCCGCACTCGGGCGCCGCTATCTCGATGTCGCCTTCTCCAAGCCCGCCGTGCTCGGTTGCCTCACATGGGGCATTTCCGACCGCTATTCGTGGCTGTCGCAATATGACAGCTACAAGTGGTCCGACGGCAGCCTGTCGCGTGGGCTCCCTTTCGACGGTGAACTGCATCCCAAGAAGCTCTATTTCGAGATGCTGAACTCCTACCGCAGCGCCTCGTAGGCGCCGCTTGCTCAGGCGGCAGCCGAAGTCGTGCGCGCGGCTTTCCGGCGCGTCGACGCCCTGTTGCGCCACCTCAGCACCGGCATTTCCACGAGATAATAGGACAGAACCGCGAGCACGAATGTCACGCCGAGTTCTGCGAATGACGTCAGCACCGTCTTGGTCATCCCGATATTGGAGAGGAAGAACCATGCCGCGCCGTGCCAGATATAGAGCGAATAGCTGAGCCTGCCCAACCAGTCCGCCGGTGGGGAATTCGCAATGCTCTGGAGCAATCCCAGTCGTGGTGAAAACACGATCGGCGCCACGATGAGCAGGGCGCCGATACCGCGCAGGCTATAGCGGAGCGTATCCCTGAAGAAGTCGTCCCGGATGACGGTCGAAAGCACCAGCAATGCGACGCCCGCGGCAAGCGCCTGCGGGCTCGATATGGCCTTCCTGATCCTACCTTCAGGGCTCAACTCGCAGATGGCCGCAAGGAATACGCCGTAGGCGATCGAATCGAACCGCGTCTCGGACGCCATGTAGATTCGGTTCGTATTAGACCATTCGGGCCACTGGATCACGTAGCCGATGCGAATGAACAGAGGCAGCAGGATCATCGCAATTGCGAAGGCCAGAACCTTTGCCGGACTGGCTCTCACAAACGCGATGAACAGCGGTGCGATCAGGTAGAAATGCTCTTCCACCGACAGCGACCAGAGCACGCCGATCGGCAGGACATGCTGTGTTCCGGCAAGCTCGTAATACGACTTTAGGTAGTTAACGAAATAGAGGAAGACCGAAGCGATTTCGATCGGTGGCGACGGGATCGAATGCACCCGGGCGAACAGGACGACGACGATCATATAGACGATCAGGACCGGAAACAGCCGCAGGAAACGCCGCCAATAGAACGCGCCGATGCGCACGTCGCCGGTTTCCTTCGCCTCGGCGAGCAGCAATCGCGTGATCAGAAATCCCGATATGACGAAGAATATATAGACGCCGAGCGACGATATTCCGGAATATTCGCCGAGGAAAAAATGACCGATAATCACGATCAGGATGCTCAGGCACCTGAGGCCGTTGAGGCCCTGAATATGGCTCTTCGTTGCGGAAACTGGAGGAAGAATCTGACTCATCGTTCATGTCCGTTCGCCGGTTGACGGACATTTAAACCAGTTTTTGCACCGCACTGCAACGCTGTTGCGCTGCGGTGTGAACGCAGCGAAAATGATGTCGAGTCGGAGGTGAATCCGTCTTGGAAGTCAAAAAACGGCCAAAAAGCCTATTTTCGACCACCTTGCATGCGTGCCCAAAGCACCCAGGCCACAACGACGATGATGGAGATCGGCCAGAAAATATAGGCGATCGCGGCGTGATACCACACCACTTTCGATCCGCTGCCGCTCAGCCAAGTTGCGATGGTACCTGCGAACAAAAAGAACAATCCGCCAATCAACCAGATCTGAAAATAGATATTCAAGCCGCTTGCCCCCAAGCTCAATATGTCGAGTAGCTTACTAAAGCGAAAGGATGGGAATTGGCAATTGGTTTACCATGTTCCGGCGCCCTTTGTTTCGTTGTTGGTAAATAGGCGGGACGTTTTTGACACAAAGCTTTCCTATCGGGATCCAAGGTTTGAATATGGCGCATGCGTTGTTTTGTTCCGGGACGCGACCTGGCTGCCAAGCTGCCAATTGATCCAGGAGCACGCGAATCTCCCAATTTCTTATATAAGCAACTCATAAGATTTTGCACGTTGTGGTTACCTTTCTTAACACTTTTCATTGTTATCCCGGTTCCGCAACAAGGAGAAGAGAATGGCTGAGCAAGGTATCACCCTATGGGCGAATCAGGCGGACCAGACCCTGATTGGAACGGAATTCGACGACGTGCTGGGAGGCTTCCGCGGTGGATCGACACTGATCGGCGGCGCCGGCAACGACACCTACTATGTGATGTCGCCGTTCAACGCCGTTGTTGAAGATGCGGCCAGCGGCAGCGATTGGATCATTACCTGGCAGAACCACACGCTGGGCAGCAATCTTGAGAACCTTCAGGTGCTCGGCGCCGATACGATCGGGATCGGCAACGACCTCAGCAACGTCATCGCCGGTGGCGAAGGCAGCCAACAGATATCAGGCGCCGGCGGCAATGACACGCTGTCGGGCGGTGCCGGCGGCGATCTGTTCATCGTCCGTGCGAACAACGGCTCGGATACCATCACGGATTTCGAAGCCGGTGCGGGTGCTGGCGATATCGTCCAGCTCGGAAGCTATGGCTTCACGAACTTCTCCGACGTGCTCGACCGGATGTCGCAGTCGGGCTCCGATGCCGTCATCCAGCTCAATTCCGGCGAGACCCTGACCTTCCGCAATCGTTCGATCGCCGATTTCAACGCGGGTGATTTCCAATATGCGGTGGATACATCGAAGCTCGATCTGACCTTCAGCGATGAGTTCGACAGCCTGAGCCTGCAATCGTCCGGCGGAACCTGGCGGACGTCCTTCTGGGACGGCGCGGACGGGCGCACACTTGCCGCCAACGCCGAATTGCAGGTCTATATGGACGAGGCCTACCTCGGACTGGGTGTCAATCCATTCTCCATCGATGGCGGGATACTCAACATCCACGCCGATACCGCTAGCGCCGACGTCCAGGCGGCAACCGGCCATGATTATACGTCAGGCATGCTGTCCTCCCGCGACAGCTTCGCACAGACCTATGGATATTTCGAGATCAAATGCGAAATGCCTGAGGGCCAGGGCACATGGCCGGCTTTCTGGATGCTGCCGGCCGATGGCTCCTGGCCACCGGAACTCGACGTCGCCGAGGCGCTCGGCAGCGACAGTGCCACTGTCTTCATGACCGCGCATACAAACAGCACGGGCGAGCACACCAAGACCGGCTTCACCTCCTGGGTCGGAGACATCTCGGCAGGCATGCACACTTACGGTGTGCTTTGGACGCCGGACGATCTTGTCTGGTATGTCGATGGCGCCGAAGTGTTCCGCACCGCAACGCCGCCCGACATGAACCAGCCGATGCATTTGGTCACCAATCTGGCGATTGGCGGCGTACTGCCCGGCGATCCCGATGAGGACTTCAGCGGCGCGGATCTGAAGATCGATTACATCCGCGCCTATCAGCTCAATGACGGCTCGATACCATCCACCGTCACATCGGGTGTGACAACCACGCTGGATCACATCGCGGTCTCGCTGGTGCTGACGGGCACGCTTGATATCAACGGTACCGGCAACGGGCTCGACAACACGCTGACCGGCAACAGCGGCAACAACGTCCTGGACGGACGCGCGGGCGCCGACACGATGATCGGCGGCCTCGGCGACGATACCTACCAGGTCGATAATACCGGCGACACTGTCACTGAACTGTCGGATGAAGGGCTCGACACGGTCAACGCATCGGTCACCTATGTCTTGTCCGTCAATGTCGAGAACCTGACGCTGACCGGTACCGGCAGCATCAACGGCACCGGCAACGCCCTCGCCAATATCCTGACCGGTAACGCCGGCAACAATGTCCTCAACGGCGCGGCCGGTGCCGACAGGATGAGCGGCGGTGGCGGCGACGACACTTATTTCGTGGATCATGCTGGTGACGTCGTCAACGAATGGTCGAGCAATGGAACCGACGGCGTCTATGCGTCCGTCAGCCATACCCTCGCCTCGAATATCGAGAACCTGATGCTGACCGGCAGCACCAATATAAACGCGACCGGAAATTGGGCCGCCAACACCATCACCGGCAATGCAGGCAACAACGTGCTGGACGGCGGTACGGATGCGGACCGGCTGGCAGGCGGAGCCGGAAACGATGTCTACTATGTGGATAACGTCGGTGACGCCGTGGTCGAGAATGCCGACGAGGGGACCGACGGCATCCATTCATCGGTGTCGCTCGCGCTCGCGGCCAATGTCGAAAACCTGACGCTGACCGGCGGCTGGAGCCTGAGCGCCACAGGCAACAGCCTCGCCAACACTCTGACCGGAAATACGGGCGCCAATATCCTCAATGGCCTGGGCGGCGCCGACACAATGGCGGGCGGCACCGGCAATGACACCTACTATGTCGATAATGCCGGCGATATCGTCAACGATTGGTCCAATGCGGGAACTGATGCCGTCTATTCATCCGTCAGCTACGTTCTGCTCACCCATGTGGAAAACCTGGTGCTGAGCGGCAACACGAATATCAATGCCACCGGCAACTGGCTGTCCAACACGCTGACCGGCAATGCCGGCGACAACGTGCTCGATGGCGGCACCTCCGCAGACACGATGAGCGGTGATTTGGGCAATGATACCTACTATGTCGACAATGCCGTCGACGTGGTCACGGAATGGTGGAATCGAGGCGTGGATACCGTCTTCTCCTCCGCGTCTTATACGCTCGCGGCGAATGTGGAGAACCTCACCCTCACCACGACCTGGAGCATCAACGCCACCGGCAACGATCTCGCGAACAATCTCACAGGCAATGCCGGCAGCAATATCCTGGATGGCGGTGCCGGTGCGGATATCATCGCCGGTGGCGACGGCAAGGACATCCTGACCGGCGGTACCGGCGCCGACCGGCTCACCGGCGGCGCGGGAACCGATACGTTCCGGTTCCTCGCGCAAAGTGAATCAACCGTGACCCATCATGACGTGATCACCGATTTCACCCAAGGCGACCGGATCGATCTCTCCTCGGTTCGGGGCGATGCGCTGACATATCTCCACGACGGGGCATTCACGGGCCAGGCGGGCGAGTTGCGGCTTGAGGCGTCGGGCGACGGCATACTCGTCGATATCGACCTCACCGGCGACAAGGCATCCGACATGCAGATCTATCTCTCGGGCACCTCGATCGGCACGATGCAGGAGAGCGGTGCGGACTTCATTCTCTAAATCTTGGGGACTGCTCCATTAGATAACAGATTCATACGTCCGTGCCTTGCCTTTCAGGGCGCGGGCTACCGGCCGCTTTCCGGTATATTTACGAACCTGTTTTATGGTCGCGCCAGAGCAAGGAGAGCGTCATGACGGAGTTGGCAGTCACATCGAGAATCATAAAACTTCTGGCCTACGACACGGAGAGGCATCGCCTGCGAATCGAATTCAAGAATGGCGCAATCCGGACTTTCTCTGGCGTACCTCCAAAAATCGTCAAGGCACTGGTCAGCGCCAAGTCGCCGGGATCATATTACATCGATCATATTCGCATGAATTTCGAGAGATTAGCAGCCTGATTGCTCTCTGGAAGGACAATCGCAGGTGCCTAAAACAGCTTCCTGACAAAGTTCATTAGAGCATTTGCCACGGCCAAAACACCCAAGCCCACAACCCTGGATTTAATGCCTTGAAATAGTTGCTTGTCTGACATCCGTTTCGGCTGCATTGCGCCGAGACCCAGCTACTTCTCGGGCATGGTAAAAGAAACTTTTCCACCAAACATCGAATTTGTATTTTGTCATACTTTTTTGACATCAAAATGCCCGGAAGTTTAGCGCTCTATACATTAGCTCCAGTCGCGACGGGGCCCAAAACTGCGATTTTATGTAAAAAATTTCCAGTTAAAAATCAATGAGTTAAAAGTTTCTCAAATATTGCCTTGTGCTAATTTTCGGTTAAATTTGGTCGACACTCTCGCAGTTGCGTTATAGGATGCCGCATCGCAACATCGAGATGGGGTCGCGAAATGAGGACGACAGGATTCATTGAACCCGGCCAGCGAAACGCAGATATGCGGCTCGACCGCCAGGGGATAACGTCTACAACCGGCGAGAAAATCAGGGCTTCCCAACTTATCGCCAAGCGCGGCATGGATATCCTGATTTCCGGTTCATCATTGATCATTCTGCTGCCGCTTTTTCTTTTGATCGCGGCTCTGATCAAGATCGAAAGCAAGGGTCCGGTGTTCTTCACGCAGTTGCGCTGGGGCATGAGCGGCAAGAAGATCAAGGTCTATAAGTTCCGTTCGATGCGCAGTGATCTCGGCGATCCGTCGGGCGTCCAGCAAACGGTCCCGAATGACCCTCGGATCACGCCGTTCGGGGCGTTTCTCCGGAAATCCAACTTCGATGAACTTCCGCAACTGCTCAACGTGCTGAAGGGCGACATGTCGCTTGTCGGACCGCGGTGCCACGTCATTGGCATGAAGGCGGCCGGCGTTCAATATGAGGAACTGGTTCCGGCATATCACGAACGTCACAAGATGCGGCCCGGCATTACCGGCCTGGCCCAGATGCGGGGGCTCAGGGGACCGACGGTCTCGCCCTCGAAGTCGAAGGCGCGCATCGCCTGCGACATCCACTACGTGAACAACTTTTCGCTGCTGCTCGATATCAAGATCGCGTTCGGCACGCTCAGGAACGAAATGTTCAAGGGCACAGGGTTCTGAACAACAGGACCCCAGGAGCACAGGTAGACGCCTACGCGGCGGCCTCAATCAAAACAAGTCTGATAGACAAGTCCGAAGGACCCTGAAAATGTCTCTGCTGGAATATGTCAAAGTTGGCGGCATAAAGACCGCACGCCTTTCGAGGCAAGGGTTGGTTCAGGCGATTGCCACCGAAATCAACACCCGTGAAGACACAAGCCCCCCGAAATTGTTGTTTGATGCGAATGGCCACGCATTGGCTATGGCCATTCTGAACCGCAGCTATCTGGAAGACATGAACCGGGCGGATATCATTCACGCCGATGGCGAGCCGCTGGTGATCGCCTCGCGACTGCTGACCAACTCGCCCATTCCCGAGAGAAGCGCCACGACGGATCTCTTTCACGACGTTGCCCGGACGGCTCATACGGATGGCGTGAAGTTCTTTCTTCTCGGGGCCTCCGAGACGGTCAACAAGGAATGCGCCGACAAGATGCAGCAGATGTATCCGGCGCTCGATATCGTCGGACGCCGGCATGGATATTTCTCGCTGGAGGATGAGGCGGCGATTTGCGAGGAGATCAATGCCTCCGGCGCCAATGTCATATGGGTTGGTCTCGGCAAGCCCAAGGAACAGGCCTTCTGCGTCAGGAACCGGGACCGGCTGACAGCCGCTTGGCTCGTCACCTGCGGCGGTTGCTTCAACTATGTGACCGGTGCCTATGCCCGCGCGCCCGAATGGATGCAGAAGGCGGGACTTGAATGGGTGCATCGGTTGCTGACCGAACCCCGGAAACTTGGCTGGCGCTATCTCACGACAACGCCGCTGGCGCTCATCCTGCTGTTTGCCCGCACGAGCAGCAAGGTCTAGGCGCCGTCGGGCGCGGCCAGCATGAGATGCCGGGATGATGGGTTCTTATCGTCCGGCATCCGGCCAGGAACCGGCAATGCCGGTACGGCCATGGACCACCAGTGAAAGGAAGTCCTTCGGATGTTACAAACTGCAACAGAGTTCCGGGAGCTTCGCGACGGATTGGCGAGCGAGATCACCAATCCGATCGACCTCGAGCAATTGCTTGCCATCGTGCGGCGCCAATGGCGCGTCGTCGCCGGATTTGCCGTCGCCGCGATCCTGATCGGCGGCCTGTTCCTGTTGACCGCGACGCCGAGATACACCTCGACGGCCGGTATCCTGATCGATGAGGGCAATCAGAAGATCGTCGATCAGATGACGGCGATCAGCGGTGTCCTGGAGGACGAGGGGCAGGTTCTCAGCCAGGTCGAATTGCTGAAATCGGAAAAGATCGCGCTTGCCGTCAGCAAGAGCCTGAACCTCAAGAACAACGACCAGTTCGTCAACGGCAAGCCCGGCATGCTGGGCGGCATCATCCAGACCGTGCGCTCGGTGATCGATCCACGCGTCTGGCTTGGTTCGACGCCTCCGGCCGCGAGCGATGTTCAGATACAACGCGCGATCGTGGAACAGCTTTCAGCCGGCCTGGGCGTCACCCGCGTCGGCCGTTCCTATGTCCTGGAGATAAGCTACACGTCGCCTGATCCGGTCCTCGCGGCATCGATCGCCAAGGCCTATGCCGAAGCCTATCTCGCCGACCAGCTCGACTCCAAATACGACGCGACACGACGCGCCAGTGGCTGGCTGCAGGACCGCATCGCCGAGCTTCGTCAGCAATCGCTGAAAGCTGACCAGGCCGTACAGAAATTCAGGACCGAGAAAGGGCTTATCGCGACCGATGGCACGCTGGTCACGGATCAGCAACTCGCACAATTGAATACCCAACTGATGGCCGCACGCGCGGAATCCGCCAATGCCGAGGCGAAATTCGAGAGAATCAACGCAATCCTCAAGAGTGGCGACCTGGATGCGGCTGTCACGGAATCCATTGAAAGCACTGTGATATCCGACCTCAGGGGCAAATTTCTCGATGCCTCCCGCAAAGAGGCCGATATATCAAGCCAGTTCGGGTCAAATCACCTCCAGGCTCAGCGCTTGCGGGCAACGATGGGTGAATACAAGCGGTTGATGTTCGAGGAACTGAGCCGCATCGCGCAAAGCTATCAAAGCAGCAATCAGGTGGCGCTATCCCGCCAGAAATCGATTGAGCAGCAGGTCGCCGCGGCCATGGGCGTGAGTGCCACGGCCAACGATGCCCAGGTTCAATTGCGCGAACTGGAGCGTGAGTCCGAAACCTACAAGAACCTCTACCAGACGTTCCTGCAGCGTTATCAGGAATCAATCCAGCAGCAGTCGTTTCCAGTGACCGAAGCCCGCGTCATCACCAATCCGGCCGTCGCGGAAAAGCCGAGTTCACCCAAGAAGCCCCTCGTGCTGGCGGTGGCCTGCCTTGCCGGCATGCTCCTTGGCGCGGGTGTCGCGGGCCTGAGAGAATTCAGGGACCGTTTCTATCGCACCGGCGATCAGGTCTCCGAGACCCTGGGGCTCGAATTCCTGGGATCGGTACTGCTTGCAAACGCGACGCCCCTTGCTACGCCCAACGCGCTCGAACTGCCGCCACAGTCGGTGGTGAAGGCCAATAGCGTATCGACCTACGTGCTCGATCATCCGCTCTCCGCCTTTGCCGAGACCTTGCGCAGCGCCAAGATGGCGATCGACGTCTCGACGCCGGGGGGCAAGGGCAAGGTCGTCGGCATCGTCTCGGCCCTGCCGGGCGAGGGGAAATCATCGATCTCCGTCAATCTCGGGGAACTGCTTGCCCAGGGTTCGCGCGTCCTTCTCATCGACGCCGATCTCCGCAATCCCGGCGCCACGCGTCAATTGGGGCGTCACGCCGAGCGGGGCATACTGGAGGCGCTGCAGGAAGGTGCGCCGCTCTCCGAATTGCTGCTGTTCGATCCCGAAACCGGCATGGCCTTCCTGCCGGCCGTGGTCCGGCGCCGCATCCCGCATTCCGCCGAACTGCTGACCTCGGGCGCCATGGCGCGGCTTCTGACGCTCGCTGTCAGCGAGTTCGACTATGTCATCCTCGACCTGCCGCCGATCGTGCCTGTCGTGGATGCCCGTGCGGTCGCCGCTCTCGTGGACAGCTATCTCCTGGTGGTCGAATGGGGCAAGACCGCGCGCGGCCTCGTCAAGCGGACGATGCAGAACAACCCAACCATCGCCAAGCGCTGTGCCGGCGTGATCCTGAACAAGGTCGATGCCCAGAAGATGAAGCTCTATCGCCAGTTCGGCTCGTCGGAATTCTATCACGCCCGGTATGCATCCTATTACCGGGAGTGATGTGAACCGGGCCGCGTTCACTTGTACTCGAAGCTGCGCAGCCCGGTCAGGAACGCGAGTTTCCCCAGGGATCGGACGAGGCGGCAGTAATAGGCGACACGCTTCTCAGGAGAGAAAGAGAAAACGGCAAGGAGCCCGAGATTGGCGACAATCGCGGCCAAAGTGGCGGGAAGTGCGAGCAGGCGCCCATGCCGCCCGTATTTCCAGCGGAGTTGGACGAGCATGTTCGAATTGCCGATGCGGAACGCCCGTCGTGTGATCCATCCCAAGGTGGTGCGGCTTGCGGGAACATCGTCCCAGACAATGGCCGATCTCGACCATGCGAAGCGATGACCGGCTGCCTTCAATCGCATGAAAGCGTCCACGTCCTCGCCGCCGGATTGGTTGAAGGCCGGATCGAAAAGATTGGAATCGGAATGCGCGAAAGCAGATTTATGCAGCAGCAGATTGCAGGTACCCCAGACGATTTCGACAATCCCGTCAGGCATGTCGTCGGATATGAACAGCGGGCAGTGCGTCGCCCAGCCGGGCGCGCGGGGCGCGAAGAGCGGCAGGTTCGGTCCGCCGACAATGCCGGCGCCGGTTGTCCTTTGCATCGCGACGAGATCGTCGATCCAGGATGCGGTCGGCCATTCGTCGTCGTCGATCATGGCGACATAGTCGAGCGTTTCGTCCTTTCGGGCGTAAGTGATCATGGCATTTCTCACACTCGACAGCCCGCGTTCCGGCACGGCGATGACTTCGATTGGAAAGCGGTAGGATCTGGCGAGTTCCCTGACCACATCAGTACCCGCGCCAGTGCCTTCATTGTCGGCGACGAGGACTTTGATCTCGGCCGCGGTTTCCATCTTGGCGATCGCGGCCAGCAAGCGGCGCAATCCATCCGGCCGGCGGAATGTGGGAATCGCGATCAGCGCCCGCGCCTGGAGATTCTCCGGCGCAACGCTTTCACTTCCCCTTTGCCCTCCAGTTTCTAGGATATTCATGTTTCATCCTGCTGATAGGATCTGTTTTTCAATGGCTTGCGGCATCGCATTTGGCGATGGTCGTGCCCGTTCGATCAGCAGTTCATACAGCATCTCTCTGCATTGCAACAGAAACTCGACGCCGATCCCTGTCGGGATGGCCCGCTCCGGGCCATTTGGCGCCATCGGCGAAACCGGTTCGCTGGAGGGCGCCGAATGACGCTCTACGGCAACGAGCAGGCTGCCCGGCTCCCGCCAGTTCTGGCCAATGCGGTGCCGATCACCGCGACGGAGGCCGTGCCCGGTTTGACGCATGCCGAGGGTTATCGCGCCGATATCGACGGGCTGCGTGCGCTCGCCGTTGCCATCGTGGTCATCTTCCACGCCGGCGTCAGCCCGCTGCGCGGCGGCTTTATCGGCGTGGATATTTTCTTCGTCATCTCGGGCTATCTGATCACGCGCCAGATCAACGCGGACCTGGAGCGCGGCACGTTCAGCATCGTGGGATTCTACGAACGCCGCGTCCGCCGCATCGTGCCTGCCTTGCTGTTTGCTATTGCTGCAACGCTCGCGGTCGCGCCCCTCGTGCTCTTTCCCACGGAACTGATGACATCGGGCATGACGGCCATCGCCTCCATCCTGTCCGTCGCCAATCTCTATCTCCTGACCTCGGCAGGCTACTTCGCCGCCGATGCCGGCACCCAGCCGCTGGTCCATATGTGGTCGCTCGGAGTGGAGGAGCAGTTCTACCTGTTCTTTCCGCTGCTTCTGGCGGCTTGCGGCGGGCGGAGCCGGGCGGCGGCGCGCTGGACGACGTTGTTGCTTGCCTTGGCCAGTCTTGCCTTATGCATCGCCGTCACGCGCTATGACCGCGATTTCGCCTATTATTTTCCGCTCACCCGGGCGTGGGAATTGCTGGCGGGCGCATCGCTCGTCTTTGTCACGATCCCCCGGATGCCGGCCTGGATACGGAATGCGGCTGCCGCCGGCGCACTGCTGCTGATCGCCGCAAGCGCCCTGAAATTCTATCCCCAGATGGCCTTTCCGGGCTTTTATGCGCTGGCCCCTTGTCTGGCGGCGATGACCCTGATCGTGGTGGGCAGCCAGGGTGGAAGCGCGGTCACAATGGGGCTTTCCGCTGGTCCACTGGTCTGGATCGGCCAGATCTCCTATTCGCTCTATCTCGTGCATTGGCCGATTCTGGTCTTCTATCGCATGGCGCGGGGCGCACCGATCGGTGCAGCCGAGGCTTGGGGACTCGTCGCCGCAAGCGTCGCAGCAGCTTATTTCTCCTGGCGCTTCGTCGAGCGGCCGTTTCGCGAAAAGAAGCTTCTCGCGACGCGCTCGGCTCTGTTTGCCGGAACAGGAATCGTGGGCGCAGCACTCGTGTCGATCGCGGCGACCCTGTCCCTCGCCCCGCTTCCGATGTCGAGCAATGCGACCAACAGGCTTGCGAGCTTCCTCACCTACGACGACACCGATGTGTACCGCAAAGGTAGCTGCTTCCTCTTCGGCCATCAGGATCGTCTCTCGGATTTCAACAGAGAGGAATGCCTCCAGCCGGTATCGAATAAGCCGAACGTCCTGATCGTCGGCGACAGCCATGCCGCCGACCTTTGGTATGGGCTGAAGTCAGAATTCCCAAGCGCCAACGTCATGCAGGCGACGTCGACCGGCTGCAAGCCAGTGCTCGGCACGCGCGGCGAAAAGACCTGCATCGAGATGATCGAAATGGCACTCGGCTCGTTCCTGCAATCCAACCGGCCGGATGTGATCATCCTCTCGGCCCGATGGATCAAAAGCGATATTCCTGATGTCGAACGTACGCTTAAAGCGCTGGCGGGAAAAGCAGGCCGGGTCGTCGTGCTCGGCCCGATCGTCGAATATGCCATGCCCTTGCCGAGGTTGCTCGCGCAGGTCTCGGACGGCCGAGATCCCGCGCTACTAGTCGACGCACGGCTGATGGAGCAAGTGAAGACAGACCGGGACCTGGGCGCAGCAGTCCGCACCTCCCGAGCGGATTACGTGTCCACATATCGTATGCTATGCAGTGATGAAGCGGCGCCTTGCCGCACGCTGATCGATGGGATCCCCATCCAGTGGGATTATGGCCATCTGACCGCGCAGGGCTCGCGGTTCCTGGCGCGAAAACTCAAAGAGGATGGTGTGCTGGCGCAAGCGGCGGAGCGGACGCAATGACAGATATCGTCATGTCGGAACCGGGAAGATTTGCCGCCTTGCAGCGATACGCCTTGGCCGTCTTCGCGCCATCCTCGGTCTCGGCTGCGCATTTCGTCGTGCAACTCATGCTGCTTGCCGTGCTGACGCCAGCGGAATTCGGCTCTTTCGCCTTCCTGATGATCGTGGTGCAGTTCGGCTTCGGATTGTCCAACGCCCTGGTGTCGACGCCCTACACGGTCGAGGTCAGCAGTCACGCCGATCCTCACGGCGACAGGCGCGCGATGTTCTTCACAGCCAACGCTCTTTTTGCGCTTGTCGTCGGGCTATGCGTTTATCTCGTCGGCTCCGGGATTGCCGATGGTCGCTGGACCTTGCTATTCTCGGTCTTCGCCTTGCTTGCCATGATCCGCTGGTTCGGCCGGGCGCACAATTATGCCATGCTGCGGCCAGCCTCCTCGGGCATATCCGATATCGTCTACGCCGTGTCGCTCGTCACGATCGTGGTGGCTTTGACCTGGCGCGGAACGCTCACGCTAGAAACCGTCGCCGCAGCTTTCGTCATTGCCACCCTGCTCGGCTGCATCTGCCTTGGCGGCGATTTTATCGTTCGGCAGTTTGGTTCGTGGACAAGCCTGCGCGCGTACCGGGAGATATGGCAGGGCCAATCGCGCTGGACACTTCTCGGCGTCGTCACCACCGAGTCCACCGCCAATATCCATTCCTATCTCGTCACGCTGCTGGCCGGTCCTGCCGCCTTCGCGCCGATGGGGGCGGCGGCACTGTTCGTCAGGCCGGTACTTCTCTCGGTGTCGTCGCTTTCCCAGCTCGAGATTCCCATTCTCGGCCGTGCTATCGCCAGTGGAGATGTCGGTAAAGCCGCCGCGACCAGCCGCCGCTTCCTCCACGCGCTGTTGGCGATCTGGATCGCGACGGCGGCACTCGCCTATGCCGTCATCACATTCATTCCATCGGTGATCATCAAGCCGGCCTATTCCTTGGGCGAGGTTGAAGTCGCGGTTTTGTTTTTCCTGGTCATCAGCCTCTTGCAGGTGTGGCAAGGGCCGAACAGCGCCCTTTTGCAGGCAGCCCGGCATTTCAAGCAGCTGTCGAAAGTCAGCGTCATTTCCTGCGCATTTTCGATCGCGGGCGCGCTGATCGCGCTCGCGCTTCTGCCGCCGGTCTATTCGCTGCTCGGCATCGCCGTGGGCCAGTTGGTGATGGCGGTTCTGATGGCCCGGCTGGCCCGGCGGACATTCGTTGAAGGACTGAAAGATGCAAATGGCTAACAAGCTGAAACAGGAAGCTAAGGCGTTCGTCAGGCCGGCCTATCTCCGAGGCCTTGCCGCCTGGACGACATTGCGGATGAGATTCGTGAGACCAGGAGCTGCACATTCGCTGCCGCATCGGCTGGTCGTTTCGTTGACATCCTATCCCAAGCGGTTCGATGTCCTGCATCTGACGATCAAGTCGATACTGGCCCAGGATATGGCCGCGGATGTCGTCGTCTTGTGGGTCGCCCATGGCGATATGGACAAGCTGCCCGCCAATGTCAGGCGGCTGGAGCATCACGGGCTGACGATCAGGGCCACCGACGACCTGCGCTCCTATAAGAAGATCCTTCCCGCACTTGCCGATTACGGCGATGCCTTCATCGTGACCGCTGACGACGATGTCTATTATCCCCGCCATTGGCTCAGAACATTCTGCGAAGCCTACAGGCCGGGAGAGCGGGAGGTGCTGTGCTACCGCGCCCATCGCATGGCCTTCGAGGGACCCGACCTCGCGCCCTATGACAGTTGGACTTTCGAGATCACAGAGACGGAACCCGCGCCGAATGTCTTCTTCACCGGTGTCGGCGGGGTGTTCTATCCGCCCGGTGTCTTCCACGAGGATGTCGCCGACCGCGCACGCCTCATGGAACTCTGCCCGAGCACCGACGACGTGTGGCTAAACTGGATGGTTCGACTCGGCGGCGCAAAGATTCGAAAAGTCGGCCGCAGGCAGCGCTTTCACGAGTGGCGTGGCTCGCAGGCGGTGGCGCTGCAGAATACCAACCGTTTCGCCACGGCAGGCAATGACCAGCAGATCGCCAATATCATCCGTGCCTACGGTTATGCGGGGGTGCGGCCATGACCATGAAGAAACAGGCTTTCTCGGCGGTCAGATGGACGACGGCGGTCACCGTCGGCCGCGTCGCGCTCCAGACCTTGCAGCTCATCGTGCTCGCCAGGCTCATCTCGCCGCAGGATTTCGGCCTGATGGCGATGATCCTCACCGTCACGGCGTTTATCCAGCTGTTCGCCGATCTCGGAGTTTCCAATTCGATCATCCATGCCCGCGAGATTTCGCGCGAAGTCCTGTCCACACTCTATTGGCTGAACGTCCTGGTCGGCGCGCTGCTGTCCGGCGCCATCTGGGCCGCCAGCCCCTGGATTTCGGGTTTCTATAGTGAGCCAGCGCTTGCCGCCCCTCTCGCTTTTGCCGGCCTGTCGTTCCTGCTGCTGGCGCTCGGCCAGCAGATCAAGGTGCTCGCGGAAAAGCGGCTGGCATTCCGGCCGGTCGCCATCGTCGAGATGATCGCCGCGCTGGCAAGCACCGTGGTGACGCTGATTGCGGCCTATAACGGCTTCGGCGTCTATTCGCTGGTCGCCGGCGTGCTGGTCCTGGCCGGCGGCAACAGCCTTCTCTACTGGCTGTTCGTGCGCGGCGGCTGGTGGCCGGGGCTGCAATTGAGCTTTTCGGACGCCAAGCCGCACCTCAAGTCCGGCCTTTATCTTCTCGGCACCAGCCTTGCCAACACGGCGACGGTACAGGCCGACGTCATCCTCGTCGGTCGGCTGCTGGGTAGCACAGCGCTCGGCTTCTACACCGTTCCACGCGAACTCTGCCTGAAGGTCATGTTCGCGACCAACCCCATCGTCACCCGCGTCGGCACGCCGCTGATCGCGCAGGCGCAGGGTGATCCGGGCCTGCTCCGGAGAGTCTATCTCTCGACGATCCGCATGACATCATCGATCAATTTCCCGATCTACGGCGCCATTGCCACCTATCGTCACGAAGTCGTGGAGGTGGTCTTCGGTCCGGCCTGGAGCGCGTCCGCGGATCTGCTCGGATTGATGGCCGTGTGGGGCATGTTCCGGGCATTGGGAAATCCGGTCGGCAGCCTGCTTTACGGCACGGGCCGCTCGCGGCTGGCTCTGGCGCAGAGCCTCACGGTTACGATTCTCATCATTCCCACGGTGCTGCTGGGCTCGCTCTGGGGTCCGGCCGGCGTCGCCTGCGCCCTGACGCTTTTCTATATCGGCTTCACCTTCGGCGTCTGGTGGTTCGTGGTAAAGCCCGTCACGGGTGCCGGCGTCTGGGCCTATTCCGAACAATGGGCGACGCCGCTTCTAGTCACTCTTCTCGCCTGCACCATCTCGCTCGCGGGCGTGCACACGCTTTCGTCGACATTTGTGCGCCTCGCGGTCGGCCTGCTGGTCGGTGCGATCGCCTATCTCGGCTTCAGCTGGTTGATCAATCGGAAATGGTGCCTGGCAATGTGGGGCCTCGCCGGCCTGAGGCAGGCCTGAATGGACGCGACCCTCCTCGGTATCTCGCATAAGGACATTATCGCGATGACTTCACCTCTCTTTTCCATCGTCGTGCCGGTCTATAATCGTGCGCATCTGATCGGACGGACATTACAGTCCGTTCTCGCCCAGACCTGCCAGGATTTCGAGATCGTTGTCGTTGATGATGGTTCGAAGGACGATATCGAGGCGGCGATATCAGATATCGCAGATCCGCGCATCCGCCTGATCCGCCAGGAAAATGGCGGCGGCGGGGCTGCCAGGAACAACGGCATCGAACATGCCGTCGGCCAGTACATCGCCTTTCTCGATTCCGACGATCTTTTCATGCCCGACAAGCTCGCGCGCTATGCCCGCGAATTTCCGCTGCCCGACAACGCGGTGCTTTATTCATCGATGAATGTCGATCGGGGCGTGGATAAATACTGGATTCGGCCCGAACGCGCGATCATCGATGGCGAGGATGTCGGCGAATATCTCTTCTGCTCCAACCAGCTGATCCAGACATCGACGCTCGTCGTGCCCGCGCCCCTTGCCAAGCGGGTGAAGTTCGACCCGGGCTTGAGACGGGGGCAGGACCTCGACTTCTGTATCCGGCTGCAGCGCGCTGGCGCGGTCTTCAGGATGGTCAACGAGCCCCTGACCATCTGGTTCGACGATACCGAGGCGGGCCGCACATCCTATGTCAAGGGATATGAGACTTCGCTGAACTGGCTGACCCGTGCCGAACCCCTGCTGACCCAGAAGGCGAAGATCGGTTACCGCGCGACGGTCCTTGCCTACCATATGGGGCCGGTGAAGCCGTTCGTGGCGATGCGCGATCTCTTCAATGGCTGGATGTATGGCGGCGTTTCCACGCGGGTGACGGCCCGGCAAATGTTGCGCGCATTCCTGCCTAGATCGTTCTATCGGACGATGGTAAACAGCTTCGTATCGAAATTCGGACGCTAGGAGCAAGTCTCTTGCAACTGTTACCGGTCTCGGAGAAGACATTGGAAGGTCATAAAGAGAGCCGTCGAATGACGAAGCCCGAATTTTCCGTGATCATCCCTGTCTATAACAGGACCGACCTGCTCAAGAGAGCTGTCGGATCCGTGCTTCGCCAGGACTTCGTCGATTTGGAAGTGCTCGTCATCGATGATGGCTCGGTCGATGACATCAAAAGCATCGTCGATAGTTTTTCCGATCCTCGTATCCGCTATCACAGGCAATCGAACCAGGGTGCGAGTGCCGCGCGCAATGCCGGAATCGATCGTGCCGCCGGCACCTATGTCGCTTTTCTCGATTCGGACGATGTCTTTCTCCCGCATCATCTGGCGACGATGCATGCCATGCTGCGAAATGCCCCCGGTTCGATCGCCTATTGCCCGATCATCGCGACGCGCGGCGTCAATGGCAATTTCATCAAGCCGCCACGCGCGATATCAGCGGGCGAGGACATGGCGACCTATCTCATGTGCGACCGGGGCTTCGTCCAGACCAGCGGCGTGTGCCTCTCCCGCGAAGCAGCCAAGCTGATCCGCTACAGGGATGACGCGACATTCGGCGACGACACGGATTTCGCCATCCGGCTCCATCTCGCGGGATATCCATTCATCATGGCCGACGCGCCTGGTGTCGTCTGGTCGGACGACCTCGACCACGAACGGCTTTCCGACATAAGGCAGCCCCTCGGCGAACTCAAATGGCTGGAAGACCTGCGGCCCGACATTCCGGCGCGCGCCTACTATGGATACAGGGGCTGGCACGAGGCCAAGAGCCTGATGCAGACCGCTCCGCTCCGCGCGCTGGGTCTCTATTTCAAAGCCGCGTTCCAAGGCGCTTATTCTCCACGATTCGCAATGGTTGTTCTGATGCAGATCCTGGTGCCGAATCATTATTACCGTCTGCTTTCGGACGTCTGGATAAGACGGCGGACCAGGAAGCGGGAAAGCCTCGGCGCGCCGAAAGTGTCGAATCTTACGGGCGAACGTGTCTCCGACCGCCGGGTCCGCCATCCATCCTGAATTCATTTCCATCTCCGACATCTATTGTATGCAGCAATTGGGTTGCGCGTCTCAGGAAATAGCCGGCCCGTGGGCGATGAAGCGTGTGGGAAAATATTCGGAGACGTCGAGAGTGATGGACTTCATATTCATGCTGACCCGCGATGACCGCACGATCGAGGACTGCCTCGATCTCATGTCGCTCATCGCACCGGTCGGCCTCAGGCATGTCGGTTTCAAGGATGTGGGCGTGGAGCCTGAAGTCCTCAAGCAACTGGTCTGGGCCATCCACGCCGCCGGCGCCCAGTCCTACATGGAAGTGGTATCCACCACGCCGGAAGCGTGTCTCCGTTCGGCCCGTATCGCCCGTGATCTCGGCGTCAATCGTCTGCTGGGCGGCACCCAGGTCGAGGCGATCATGGCGACGCTCCAGGGCTCAGGCACGGACTATTACCCCTTTCCCGGCAAGCCGGTCGGCCATCCGACAAAACTCGGCGGTACCATCTCTGATGTCGAGGCTGATTGCCGCGCCTTCGTCGCCAGCGGTTGCGCTGGTTGCGATATCCTCGCCTACCGTGCCACCGAGGCCGATCCGATCGACCTCGTGCGTGCCGCGCGCCGGGGTTTGGGGCCGGACAAATATCTCATCGTCGCCGGCGCGGTGACCTCGGCGAACCGCATCCGCGCGATCAGGCAGGTGGGCGCGGACGCATTCACCATCGGCACCGCCGTGTTTAACGGCTCCTATTCGCCGACCAAGGGATCGATCATCTCCCAGCTTCGGGATGTTCTTGCCGATTGCGAGAAGGTTTGATCCATGCCGGTCGATCCTGCCTGGATAGGGCAGCAGACAGGGCTAGTCCTGGACAGTTCCCATATGGCGGGCAAGATATGCTGGCTCAAGCGCGATCGGCCGGATGCGGCGGCATGCCGAACCTAGCGCCGGCCGGTGTCTTTCTAGTCGACGCCCCTTGCTGCAACGCAATCATGCCTAAGTTCCCGAGCCCGCAACCACGACTTCCACACCAGCGGCCTGAAGTGCCACATTCATTATGTCTTCCGGCGCCCGATCGGTCACCAGGCGATGCACTTGCCCGGCCTTGCACACTTCAAAGAGCGCGCGCTGGCCGAGCTTCGAACTGTCCGCCAGGACCGTCACGTAATGTGCGCTTTCGATCATCGCGCGCGCCACGAAGGCTTCATCCGAATTATAGTCCATGAAATTGCCGCTGTGATCGATGGCGCCAATCGTCAGGACGGCATGATCGGCATGCAGCCGCCTGATCTGTTCGATCACCGACGGCCCCAGCATTTCATGGCCCTCGCCATTGTAGCGGCCGCCGAGAAGATAAACCTCGGCCTTCCCGGTGGCAGACCACATTTCCGCGGCGACGACGGTGGAATTGGTGATGACTGAGAAGTTGCCCGCAGCCTTCAGAGCCTCTGCAAAATAGGCGGTTGTCGAACCCGCGTCGATCAACAGGCTGTCGCCGTTGCGAAAAAGACCCGCCGCCGTCCGCCCGATCGCCATCTTCTCGGCACGCGCCACGGCGCGCCGTTCGCCCAGCGGACTTTCGAGAGCGGTCTGAGCAAATACCGCGCCGCCATGCACCTTGCGGAGGAGTCCCTGCTCCGACAGCAGCGTGAGATCCCGTCGCACGGTCTCACGTGATATGCCGAGAAGTGCCGCGAGTTCGTCGACGCCGATCTTGGTGGCTTCCCTGACCAGATGCGCTATCCGCTCCCTCCGTGCTTCAGGTTTCATATTGCAAGCTCCCCATTGCCTGTTCGGTCTAACTATGACACCAGTATGACCATTCGGTCAAAGTTTATGTGCGCTTAGTCATGTCAACGGTCAATCCTACATCTCTATCTGCTGCTCAAGACGATCCGGAAGACGGATTGTTCGATGTAGCAATCATCGGTGCCGGTGTCGTCGGCTGTGCCATTGCCCGCTCGTTCGCGATGCGCGGCTGGAAGACGATCGTCATCGAGAAGGCCGGAGATATTCTCGAAGGTGTCAGCAAAGGCAATAGCGCCCTTCTGCACACCGGTTTCGACGAGCCCAGCGAGGGCGCCGAACTCGGTCTTATCAAGGAGGGTTATGCGATCTACAGCCGGATTCACCGGCGCATGAACCTCCCCCTGGTCAAGTCAGGTGCGCTCGTCGTGGCGTGGGACGCCGAGCAATTGGCAAAACTCACCGGCATCGTCCATCACAGCCTTGCCAACGGCGTTTCCGCCTCCATCCTGAGCCAGACGGCACTTCGCGCACGCGAACCAGGACTGTCTCACGAAGCACTCGGAGCAGTTGATGTTCCAGACGAGGCGATCATCGATCCCTGGAGCGCCCCTCTTGCCTATATGACCCAGGCCGTCATGCATGGCGCTTCGCTGCTGACCGGTGCGCAGGTGACGGGACTGACAAAAAAGACCGGCGGCTGGCATATCGACACGATCAGGGGTGAAGTCCGGGCTCGGCTTGTAGTGAACGCGGCCGGACTGTTCGGTGATAGGGTCGAAGCCCTGGCCGGTCGCACATCCGGCTTCACCACCAGGCCGCGAAAAGGCCAGTTCGTGGTCTACGACAAGCCCGCCCATGACCTGGTTTCCGCGATCATCCTGCGTGTTCCCACGGATCGCACCAAGGGTGTGCTTCTGGCGCGCACCGTGTTCGGCAACCTGCTGCTCGGCCCGACCGCCGAGGATCAGGATGACCGCGTGCATGCCGCCTGCGAAGAAGCGGTCCTGCGGCGCATCATGTCGGAAGGTGAAGCGATGCTGCCCGCGCTCGCCGGTCAGCCGGTGACGGCGATCTACGCGGCATTGCGGCCCGCCACCGAACATCGCGATTATGTCCTGAAAGCCGATACGAACGAGAGATGGATAACCGTGGGCGGCATTCGCTCCACGGGCCTCTCCGCATCGCTCGGTCTCGGCGAGTGGACAGCGAATGCCGGCTCCGCGATCCTGGGATCTCCACGCGATGCGCCCGGGGATGACGACCTCGATTGGCCGGTGATGCCGTCGATCGCCGAGTCCTTGCCGCGGCCCTATCATCAGCCCGGCCGGTCGGCGATCGTCTGTCACTGCGAATGGGTCACCGAGCAGGAGATCCGGCAGGCACTGGACGGCCTGATTCCGGCCGGAACCATCGGCGGTCTCAAGCGCCGGACGCGCGCGGCAATGGGGCGCTGCCAGGGCTTCGGCTGCAGCGGGGCGCTCGCGCGCATCGCACCTCACCTTTACGGCACTGCGGCACAAGAGGCGGCGGAATGAACCGGGAGCCCGATGTCCTGATCATCGGTGCCGGCCCAGCCGGGCTGAGCGCAGCATCGACACTCGGCACCCTCGGCATCGAAAACGTGCTGGTCGTGGACAGGGAACCGGAGGCCGGCGGCATTCCTCGCTTCTGCCCGCATCCGACCTTCGGGCTTGCCGATTTCTACCGGCCGATGAGCGGCCCGGCCTATGCCGCCAGACTGCGCGCCCGCGTCGATTCGAACCGGATCATGACCTCCTCGACCGTTCTCAGGATCGGCGCCGGCAGGGAGACCTTGCTGTCGACCCTGCAAGGGGAACTCACGATCAGGCCGAAACGGATCCTGCTGGCGACGGGCATCAGGGAGATGCCACGTTCGGCCCGCCTCGTCTCGGGTGATCGGCCGAGGAACATACTCACGACAGGCGCTCTTCAGCGCATTATGACGGAAGGCCGCCCATTGCCCTTCAAGCGGCCGGTGATCGTCGGGACGGAGCTTGTGTCATTCTCGGCGCTTCTCAGCTTGCGGGATGCCGGCATTCAAGCGGTGGCCATGGTCGAGGAAGGCGATCGCATCGTCGCGCACCGGCCGGCGGACTGGCTTGCGCGGTTCGTTCTCGGCACGCCTATTCGCTTCTCGTCGCGGCTGGTCCGTATCAATGCCGCGCCGGATGATGCGGCGTGGCTGGCTTCCGTGACGATTTCCTCGCCGGATGGTATCGAAACCCGGCTGGCATGCGACGCCATTATCTTCACCGGCAGGTTCACACCGGAGGCGTCGCTTCTCGGCCATGACCGACACCTGCTGGATCAAGCCTCCCGGGGACCCGCCGTGGATCAACATTGGCGCCTCGCCGCCGATGGCATCTATGCGGCGGGCAACGTGCTGCGAGGGGTGGAGACATCGGCCTGGTGCGCGCGCGAAGGGGTGGCCGCGGCCCGGTCAATCGCGGCCGACATCCTCGGACGGATGGGATCGGCGGGACAGCGCATTCCGGTCACGCCGCAGGCGCCGATCGCGTTTTCCACGCCGTCCTTTATCGCGTCATCGACGGCATCGAACCAGCAATTGACGCTTGGCATTCGCATGGTGACGGCCGCACGCGGGCGTATCGTGCTTGCGGCCGATGGAAAACCGTTCTGGCGATCGACGGTCATGACAGCGCGGCCGGAACGCCGGATACGCATTTCTCCACGGTTTCCCGATCTCGGCGGCACATCGAAGATCGACATCTTTTTCGAAGGTGGTAGCTCATGAAGGTGGTGGCAATCGACCAGGGAACGACGTCGACCAAGGCGTTGCTTGTGACGCCCGATGGCGAAGCGACGAGCCTCGGCGCGATCCGGCATGCGCAGCTCTATCCGCAAAAGGGCTGGCTGGAACACAGCGCCGGGGAACTGCTCGCCAATGTCCGTGCTCTTCTTGACGCCGGCGCTGAGGCCGGCGCGACCGTCATGGCGCTCGCCAACCAGGGCGAAACCGTGGTGGCATGGAACAGGCGCACGGGCGAGGCGCTCGCACCGGCGATCGTCTGGCAGGATCAGCGGACCGAACAGGCCATCACGGCCCTGCGGAATGCAGGCAAGGAGGCCGATGTCCGGTCTCTCAGCGGCCTCCCGCTCGATTCCTATTTCTCCGCCACCAAACTGAAATGGCTTCTCGACCATGCCGAAGGCGCTTGGGAATTGGCGCGACAGGGCCATCTCGGGCTCGGCACGTCGGACAGTTATTTCATCGAGAGGCTGACAGGGCGCTATGCGACCGATATCACCACCGCCTCGCGCACATCGCTGATGAATCTCGATACCTGTCAATGGGAGCCGCTTCTGTGCGAGATCTTCGGTGTCCCACTGGAAATATTGCCGGAGATTGCGTCGGACGACGAACCGTTCGGCACCATCGCCACGCCCCATGGCCCCGTGACGCTGATGGCGTCGGTTGTCGATCAGATCGCCGCCCTTTACGGCCACGGCTGCCGCGCTCCTGGTGAAGGCAAGATCACCGTGGGTACCGGCGCCTTCGCTCTCGTGCTGACGGGAAATGAACGGCCGGTTGGACTCGCGGGCGGCTCGGTGCCGACCGCGGCCTGGCAGGCGGGCGGTGCCCGCGCCTATGCGGCGGATGGTGCGGTCTACACGGCAGCCGCTGCGGTCGAATGGCTGGTCCGCGTCGGTCTTCTTGGCGACGTCGGCGAGTTGGCGGGCCTCGTGGGGCCATCGGCCGCGAGCCGTGGCGTCTATTTCGTGCCCGCGCTGTCGGGCCTTGCCTGCCCGCACTGGGACAGAAGCGCCGCCGGGCTGTTCATAGGCATGGATTCCATGACCGATCGCCAGGATCTCGTGAAGGCGGTGCTGGAAGGGATCGCCTTCCGCATCGCGGAAGTCGTGGACACGATCGGGTTTTCCACGTCGGCCCAAAGCGCGATATCGCTCGATGGCGGGTTGACTCGCTCGCGCTATTTCCTGCAATTCCTGTCCGATATCTGCAAGCGCCCTCTGTCGAGTTGCGGTGAGGCCGAGGTGACGGCTCTCGGCGTGGCCGGCCTAGCCCTGGCAAAGGCGAGCGCGCAGGACGCCGCCGCGTATCTCTCCCCGGCCAGCGTCGAGCGGGTCGATACGTTTCCGGCATCTGGCGGGAACGTGGCCGAGGCGCGCGCACGGTTCAGCGATGCGCTCGGCCGTTCGGCGGGATGGCGCAGGATGGACGAACAGTAGCTTCCATCGCTGGAAATGAAAATTGCGACTTTGCACAGAAATATGCTTTTGCCTGAAATAGAACCCGCTTCATTCTGGAATGAACCAACGTGATCAAGTCGACCGAAAGGCCAAACATCCTTCTCATCTGTGCCGACCAGTGGCGCGCCGATTGCATCGGCGCCCTCGGCCATCCCAATGTCAGCACGCCGAACATCGACGCGCTGGCACGGGATGGCGTGCTGTTTGAGAATCACTTCGGTCAGTGCACGCCCTGCGGGCCGTCGCGGACGAGCCTGCTGACCGGCCTCTACCTGATGAACCACCGCTCGGGCCGCAACGGCACGCCGCTCGACGCGCGCCACACCAATATCGCGCTGGAGGCTAGAAAAGCGGGTTACGATCCATCCCTCTTCGGCTACACGGACACGTCGCCCGATCCGCGCGGCAGCCACCCCAACGATCCAGCTCTGACCGCCTATGACGAAGGCGTGTTGCCCGGCTTCCGCACGCCGCTGCATCTCCCCGAAGACATGGGGCAATGGGTCGCCGAACTCTTGTCGCGCGGCTATGATTTCCCCAATGGCAGGGATGACGTCTTTCGCCCCAAGAAGGGTTTCGTAAAGCCTGCCGACCGCGGCTTCCGTTATATTCCGACGGAGTTTCCGGCGGAGGAAAGCGAGACAGCCTATCTGACCGACCAGTTCCTGAAATGGCTGCTCGTTCGCGAACAGAAGCCGTGGTTTGCCCATCTCGTCTTTTTCAGGCCCCATCCTCCCATCATCGCACCGGCGCCGTACAACGACGCGGTCCATCCCGCAGATGTGCGGTTTCCCGTCAGGGCCGCGAGCGCTGAAATCGAGCGCCGCCAGCATCCGATGCTGGCCTATGAGCTGGATCGACTGAACCGTATCGGCGCTTACGACGAGCACAGCATCAACAATCTCATCACCGCCGACGAGCTCGAGATTCGTCAGACCCGCGCCACTTATTACGGCCTCGTCAACGAGATCGACCACCATATCGGTCGTATCATTGCCCATCTCAAGGCCACGGGCCAATACGACCGTACGCTCATCGTGCTGACGAGCGATCATGGCGAGATGCTTGGCGACCACCATGTCTGGGGCAAGGAAATCTATTTTGATCCATCGTTCCACCTGCCGCTCATCATCCGTGACCCGTCTTCGCAGGCCGATGGCACACGCGGTCAGCAGCTCGATACCCTGACCCAGGCCATCGACGTGATGCCGACGATATTGGACTGGATCGGTCTTCCCGTTCCCAGAACCTGCGACGGGACTTCACTGATGCCGCTTCTGCGCGGCGACGAGCCGGCTGACTGGCCCGATACAGTCTTTTTCGAGCACGATTTCAGGGATGTCCGCGACCAGGCCCCCGAGCGACAGCTCGGCCTGACTTCCGACCAATGCTGCTATGCGGTGGTTCGCGACAAGAAATACAAATACATCCATTTCGCAGCACTGCCGCCGCTTCTGTTCGACATCGAGAAGGACCCGCACGAGACGACCAATCTGGCGGAAGACCCGGCCTATATTCCGATTATGCTGATATACGCGCGGAAGATGCTCGATTGGCGCCTGACATCGGCCGAGAGAACCATGACCAACATGCATCTGGGCGCTGGTGGTCTCTATGTGCGCGAGTGATTGATCACAGGTTTTGTTCGACCGCGCGCCCCGGGTGCTGAGGAAAGGTTCGACTGTTTGCGCCAAGGCGCCGGGAAATATCCGGGGCCTCGTTTCGGAGGTCGATTTCGCTGATAACGGCGACAAGAAAATACAGGGTGAAACAGGCCAGCACCACCGAAGCCATTCTCGCGATCCAGTGACTGGGAACCGCGGGCAGATTTCTGGTGGCCGCGCCCACGACAATCCACGACGCTGCGGACAGCACGACGAGAGCGCCAAGTATCATGACTTTGGAAACGAGGTCGGCAAGATCGTCGATGGGCTGCAGGATGCCAAATGCGAGGATGAGCCCTTTCGGATTGAAGAGAGTGAGAGCGAAAATGCCTGTACTGCTCGGTTTGGACGGGATTGAAACCCTGGGCACCGCACTGACCCAAAGCTTGAACGCGATGACCGCCATGACGGCCGCTGCGGTCGCCTTGAGCGCCAGGGAAACACCCCGACCATGATCCGCTGCCAATTCCCCAAGCGACAACAGGGTCCCGACAGCCACGGAATATCCCGCGAGCGCCACCAATGCCATCGGCAATGATTTGCGCAGTCCCGAAGCCGCGCCGGACGCCATCATCACGGCGTTGGTTGGACCGGGCATGAAAAGCAGCACGCTTGAGCCTGCCGTGAATATCGCGAGGTCGGCCACGGTCATCTATTCGTTCAACTCCATATCGAGAAACGGTCCTCAGGCTTCCAGGCCGGCCGCCCTCTGCACTCGACGGATGTCGAGGATCGTGATCTGTCGGTTGTTTTCGACTTCGATCAACTTTTCCTGTCGGAGCTTTGTCATCTGGCGGCTGACGGTCTCGATCGTCAGGCCGAGAAAATCGCCGATCTCCTGCCGTGTCAGCGGCAGTTCGAACTGAAGCGCGTGATCCGAACCTGGATCGCAATGGGTGGAAATGAGATAGAGGAGGCTTGCAACCTTCTCGCGCGCGGTCTTTCGGCCGAGGGTGAGCATCCATTCCCGCGCTTCTTCGAGTTCGACCTGTGCCTGGGTGTGGAGGTAACGTTCAATCCCGGGTGTCGAAGCGACCAAGCGGTCGAGCGCCGACTTCGACATCAGGCAGACTTCCGCATCCGTAGCCGCCTCCGCGGCGAGCGAACTCTCGGTTGAGAAAGGATGTCCGATGAAGTCCGGTGCGAACTGCAGGCCGACGATCTGCTGGCGGCCATCGGCCATGACCTTGGTGAGCTTGACGACACCTTTGAGGATATTGGCGTAGGACACGACGCGCTCGCCCTGGCCTTGCACTTCAGCACCAGGTCGGATCGCCTTGCGGGTCGAGTGGCGGCTCAGTTCACCGAGCTGTTGAGGAGTCATGGCGCGGCAAATGCCGTTATGCCGCGCCTCGCAAGTCTTGCAGACCACGGGCATGTCCTCGGGGTCAGCGTTTTTCCGAAGTGATTCCATAACGGCTCCTGTCCGAATGGGCGGGTCGATCCACGGGATCGGTCGTCGAACAGGGCCCATGTGCGCCGTCGGCGGCAATGCGACGGATGTTAAGCCATCCTGGCGGAGGCGACTTGATCGAGGTCAAAAAAGACTGCGGCAAGTTGGCCGCTTGTCGCGGAATTTCTGCTCCCGGAACGCCGTCCAAACCACCCCGTCGCGCGCAACAAGGTTCGGTCAATTCAGGTATGGCCTCGGATCGTCCTTCAAATTCTCCTGCAGGGCGTCAAGCGCTGCGGAAAAGTGATCTCGTTCATAGGCGATATGTCGCCGCATTGCGTCGAAGAAGCCACGCAGCATGTATGCGAGGGCCTCGATATTGACGTCCTGTCCGCCGTTGCCGAGATAGAGAAGCTTCTCGGCGAGATCGTCGGCGTAGCATTCATCGGCGACGTGCTCGGACTTCAGCCGATCGATCGCCGACGCGATTTCGGGCGAGGCAGTGAATCGCGCCATGAGGGCCGGAAACAACGTCGTCTCTTCATAAGCATGCACGTCGCGGATCAACCGGCCGAGCGTCTTGGCTGCGAAGATGCAGTCCTGCGGGATCACATGGCGGGGAAGCGAATCCGCGATCGCCTCGAGATCGTCGCAGAGCGCCAAAAGCAGCCTGTGCGCCTCCGGCCACCAGGAAATCGATTTTCGGCACGGGCATGGCATCTCGCGGGGAGCATTCACGGTGCGGTCGTTCATTTTGGGGGCCTCCCTGTTCATTCACCGATGATTTGGCAGGAAAGCCTCTCGCGCCTTGATCTGGATCAAAGCTCGATGGACCCGCAACTGAGATTGATGGAGCACCGGAACAGGGTGCGCTCAGGACCCCCCGGTGTGGATTGACAGTACGGGGATTCCAGGAATGGACAATACACTCAAGATAGGCGGGCTGGGAGTCGGCGCATTTCTGACGCTGCTCGCCGCAGGCTTCACCCATGACGGCCTGTTCCAGCAGCACATGGCGGTGGCCTGCCTGTTTCTCATCGGCACGGCGGTGATCCTGCTTTGGCGGGTCGACTTCGGGTCTGCATCCGGCCGCAAGGTGGTCGACAAGTCGGGCTACATGGACGACGTGGTCCGTGCGGGCGTCATCGCCACCGTCTTCTGGGGCGTGGTGGGCTTCCTCGTCGGCGTCGTCGTGGCGCTCCAGCTCGCGTTTCCGGACCTCAACCTCGAACCCTGGCTGAACTTCGGGCGCACCCGGCCGCTGCATACCTCGGCCGTCGTCTTCGCCTTCGGCGGCAATGCGCTGATCGCCACGTCCTTCTATGTGGTGCAGCGCACCTGTCGGGCGCGCCTCTTCGGCGGCGATCTCGCCTGGTTCGTCTTCTGGGGCTACCAGTTCTTCATCGTCATGGCGGCGACCGGCTATCTGCTTGGCATCACCCAGGGCCGGGAATACGCGGAACCCGAATGGTACGTCGATATCTGGCTGACGGTGGTCTGGGTCGCCTATCTTGTGGTGTTCCTCGGCACGCTGATCAAGCGCAAGGAGCCGCATATCTATGTGGCCAACTGGTTCTATCTCAGCTTCATCGTCACGATCGCGATGTTGCATATCGTCAACAACCTGGCGGTGCCCGTCTCCTTCCTCGGCGTCAAATCCTACTCGCTGTTCTCCGGCGTGCAGGACGCGCTGACCCAGTGGTGGTACGGCCACAACGCGGTCGGCTTCTTCCTCACCGCCGGCTTCCTCGGCATGATGTATTACTTCGTGCCCAAGCAGGCGGGTCGCCCGGTCTACTCCTACCGGCTGTCGATCATCCACTTCTGGGCACTGATCTTCATGTATATCTGGGCGGGTCCTCACCACCTGCACTATACCGCATTGCCCGACTGGGCGCAGACGCTGGGCATGGTGTTCTCGATCATGCTGTGGATGCCCTCGTGGGGCGGCATGATCAATGGCCTGATGACGCTTTCGGGTGCCTGGGACAAGGTCCGCACCGACCCCATCATTCGGATGATGATCATGGCGATCGCCTTCTACGGCATGTCGACCTTCGAAGGCCCCATGATGTCGATCAAGGCGGTCAATTCGCTCAGCCACTACACCGAATGGACTATCGGCCACGTGCATTCCGGCGCGCTGGGTTGGGTCGGCATGATCACCTTCGGCGCGGTCTACTTCCTGGTGCCCAAGCTCTGGAACCGCGAACGGCTCTATTCGATGCGCATGGTCAACTGGCACTTCTGGCTCGCCACCATCGGCATCGTCATCTATGCCGCCGCCTTCTGGGTGGCTGGCATCCAGCAGGGCCTGATGTGGCGCGAGTACAACGAGCAGGGCTTCCTCGTCTATTCCTTCGCGGAATCGGTCGCGGCCATGTTCCCCTACTACGTGGTCCGGGTACTGGCGGGTGTCCTATACCTTGGTGGTTCGCTGATCATGGCCTTCAACGTAACGATGACAATCCTCGGTCGCGAACGCAGGGAAGCGCCATTGCCCGGCTCCATCCCGATCGCCGTCCCTGCTGAGTAAGGAAGACGACAATGGGTATTCTCGATAAACACGCTATCCTCGAAAAGAACGCGACCCTGCTTCTGGTCGGCTCGCTTCTGGTCGTCACCATCGGCGGCATCGTCGAAATCGCGCCGCTATTCTATCTCCAGAATACGATCGAAAAGGTCGAGGGCATGCGGCCCTATACGCCGCTCGAACTCGCCGGTCGCCAGATTTACATCCGCGAAGGCTGCTATGTCTGCCACAGCCAGATGATCCGGCCGTTCCGCGACGAAGTCGAGCGCTACGGCCATTACTCGCTGGCCGCGGAGTCGATGTACGACCATCCGTTCCAGTGGGGCTCGAAGCGCACCGGACCGGATCTCGCCCGCGTCGGCGACCGCTATTCCAACGAATGGCATGTGCAGCACCTGATCGAACCGCGCGACGTCGTGCCGGAGTCGGTCATGCCGAGCTACGCCTTCCTCAAAAGCGCCGATCTCGACCTCGGTGCCTTCAACGTGAAGGGCACGGTGAGCGCGAACCTCGCCGTCGGCGTGCCGTATAACGACGAGATGCGCGAGAACGCCGAGGCCGACCTCAAGGCCCAGGCCGATCCGAACGCCGATACCGAAGCGCTTCTGAAGCGCTATCCCAAGGCAAAAGTCGGTGATTTCGACGGCGATCCAGCGAAGGTCACGGAGATGGACGCGCTCGTCGCCTATCTCCAGATGCTCGGCACGCTGGTCGACTTCTCCACATACAACGACGCATCCGGCTACCGCTGAGGAGAAACCGATGAGCACATACGAAACGATGCGGCACTTCGCCGATAGCTGGGCGATGCTGGCCATGCTGGTCTTCTTCGCCGCAACGATCCTCATGATCTTCCTGCCCGGCGCGAAACGCCGGGCCGACGAGGCCGCCAAAATCCCGCTGAGGGAGGATTGATCCATGGCTGACAAACACATTGACGAAGTATCGGGCGTCGAAACCACGGGACACGAGTGGGACGGCATCCGCGAACTCAACAATCCGATGCCGAGATGGTGGGTCTACACCTTCTACGCCACGATCGTCTGGGCGATCGGCTACGCGATCGCCTACCCGGCGTGGCCGCTGATCTCCGACACCACCAAGGGCGTACTCGGCTACTCCAGCCGGCAGGAATTCGCCGAGACCGTGAAGACGGCCTCCGACGTTCAGAAGGTTTTCGCCGACAAGATCGCAGCACTTCCGGTGAGCGAAATCGCGAAAGACCCCGAACTCATGCAGTTCGCGGTCAACGGCGGCGACGCGGCGTTCAAGGTCAACTGCGCCACTTGCCACGGTTCTGGTGCCATGGGCCGCCTCGGTTATCCCAATCTCAACGACGACGACTGGCTCTGGGGCGGCACGATCGACCAGATCTACCAGACGATCCAGTTCGGCGTCCGGAGCGCGCATAATGAAACGCGGACATCGGAAATGCCGGGATTTGCCGAAATCCTGGAACAGGATCAGGTCAAACAGGTGGCGGCCTATGTCATCAGCTTGACCAAGACCGCATCGGACCCCGCGCTCGTGGAGCCCGGCAAGCAGGTCTTCGTCGACAACTGCGCCTCCTGCCACGGCGAAAAGGCGGAAGGCAACAAGGAGATGGGAGCGCCGAACCTCGCCGACGCGATCTGGCTGAAGGGCGATACCGAAGACGCGATCGTCCGGCAGGTCGGCGTTCCCCGGCACGGCATGATGCCGGCCTGGGCAGGACGTCTGAGCGACACGACGATCAAGGAACTCGCCGTTTACGTCCACTCGCTGGGTGGCGGCCAGTAATAACGTCAGACGGCCCGGCCGAAGTCGGGCCGTCTTGCGCTAGATCAAAGAATCGATCGCGACCGGACCCTAATGTGGAAGCCAGAAGGAAGGCTTCCAATGAATATTTTCGACGAACAGGAGATGGCTGCGATCGAACGGCTCGAGGCCGAGCCGGTCAACGCGGCCAGATTGCGCCAGCCGCTTTACGCTCCGCGCAAGAAAATCCACCCCAAGCGCGCCGAGGGCTTCTTCCGGCGTTTCAAGTGGCTGGTCATGGCGATCACGCTCGGCATCTACTACCTGGCTCCCTGGATGCGATGGGATCGTGGGCCGTATGCGCCCGACCAGGCCATCCTGCTCGATCTGGCAAACCAGAGATTCTACCTCTTCTTCATCGAGATATGGCCCCAGGAATTCTACTTCGTCGCCGGGCTGCTCATCATGGCCGGCATGGGCCTGTTCCTGGTGACCACGGCCGTCGGCCGCGCCTGGTGCGGCTACGCCTGTCCGCAGACGGTCTGGGTCGATCTCTTCCTCGTCGTGGAGCGCGCCATCGAGGGCGACCGCAATGCCCGTATAAAGCTCGACGGAGCGCCCTGGTCGCTCGACAAGGTTGGGAAGCGCGTGGCGAAGCATGCCAGCTGGCTTGTGATCGGCGTGCTGACCGGCGGTGCGTGGGTGTTTTACTTCGCAGACGCGCCGACATTGCTCGTGGACTTGATCACGCTGCACGCGGAACCCATCGCCTATATCACGATCGCGATCCTGACGGCCACCACCTATGTCTTCGGCGGACTGATGCGGGAGCAGGTCTGCACCTATATGTGCCCATGGCCGCGCATCCAGGCGGCCATGCTCGACGAGAACTCGCTGGTCGTAACCTACAACGACTGGCGCGGTGAACCGCGGTCACGTCACCAGAAGAAGTCTTTGGTCTCGGGTGCCAGCGTTGGCGACTGCGTCGATTGCAACGCCTGCGTCGCGGTCTGTCCCATGGGCATCGACATCCGGGACGGGCTGCAGATGGAGTGCATCACCTGCGCGCTCTGCATCGATGCCTGCGATGGCGTCATGGCTAAGCTTGGCCGTGAGACCAGTCTGATCGGCTATTCGACCCTTAGCGACTATTCCCACAACATGGCGCTCGCCACGGCCGGCGGAACGACGGCCATCGATCCCACGCGCGTTCGGTCCCAAGGCGGTGGCTTTATCGCCGATATCAAGCATTTCGACTGGAAGGTCATCGTCCGGCCGCGCATCCTGATCTATGCCGGACTTTGGTGTTTGGTCGGCATCGGTCTCCTCGTCGCCCTTGGTATGCGCGATCGTTTGCAGCTCGACGTCCTGCATGACCGCAACCCGCAATATGTACTCGAGTCCAGCGGTGCGATCCGCAATGGCTATACCTTGAAGATTCTCAACATGCGCCCCGAACCGGCACAGTTGTCTGTTTCACTTCGCGACTTGCCGGGTGCGACCATGACGCTGGCCGGCGACACGGTCGACAAGGGGTCGTCCTTCCCCATCCACGCGGCCCCGGACTCGGTGCATACGCTGAAGGTCTTCGTGACCGTGCCGAAGGACAAGTTGCCAGATGACGTGAAGGGGTTCGCGTTCAGCGTCGAGAACGCAGCGACAGGCGAACGGACCGACAACGCAGCCAATTTCAATGTGCCGGAGAAATGAAGATGCAAGCAATCGCAAAGAAGAGCGGGTTCACGGGTTGGCATATGCTTTCGATCATGGTGGCCTTCTTCGGAACCATCATCACCGTCAACGCCACGATGGCCTTCTACGCCAATTCCAGCTGGAGCGGCATGCTGTCGAAGAACACTTATGTCGCGAGCCAGGACTTCAACGTCAAGGCAGCCGAAGCGCGACAGTGGGCGCGCCAGGGTTTTCGCGGAAACGTCAGGGTTGACGAGCACGTCATCAGTTATTCCCTTGAGGGGCCGGCTGACAAAATCTCCCAGGTAGAGAGCGTGTCCGCCACCATGCATCGTCCCGTCGGTGAGGATGAGGACTTCAGCGTTGAACTCCGGCGCTCCGCCGACGGATCGTATTCGGCCCCGCACAGGCTCTCCACCGGACCATGGATCGTAGATATCGAAGCGAAGTCCCATGATCGCACTGTGTTTCACGAAGCGGAACGCGTCATCGTCAAAGAGCATGTGCAATGAGTTGCTGCGCACCGGGTACCGAAGCTCTGCTCGATGGCAGAAACAATTCCGAAGAGCTCTGGCTCGCGACGCGCGATCTGGGCAATGGCCGCCGTTCGCTCGATCTGAGCGTCCCCGGTGTCCATTGCGGCGCCTGTATCTCGACGATCGAACGCGCGCTCATGCGGCATCCTGAAGTCGAGCGGGCCAGGGTCAATCTCTCGACAAAACGCGTCGGCATCGTCTTCCTGGACGGGACCGGGGTAACGCGAGCCGATCCCGCCGTCTTCGTCGATGCCATCGCCAGCGCCGGCTACGAGGCGCATCTCTTCCAGGAAGCAACGGAAAAGAACGACGCGCTGCGCAATCAGCTTCTGATCGCTGTTGCCGTCGCGGGCTTCGCGGCCACCAATATCATGCTGCTCTCGGTATCCGTCTGGTCCGGCGCCGAGGCGGCAACCCGCGACATGTTCCACTGGATTTCCGCGATGATCGCAGCGCCCGCGCTGATTTTTTCCGGGCGTTTCTTCTTCGCCTCGGCCTGGAACGCGCTCAGGCACGGCCACACCAACATGGACGTTCCGATCTCGCTCGCGGTCATCTTGAGCTACGGTGTATCGTTGTGGGAAACCGTCAATCATGGAGAACATGCGTGGTTCGACGCGACGACGTCGCTGCTGTTTTTCCTGCTCATCGGCCGCACGCTGGACCATATCATGCGAGACAAGGCGCGTTCGGCCGTGCTGGGAATGGCGCGTCTTTCGCCACGTGGTGCCCTCGTTCTGACCGCGAGCGGCGAGCGTGATTACCGGCCGATCGAAGACATCCGCGCCGGCGACCGCATTCTGATCACGGCAGGCGAGCGCGTGGCGGTCGACTCGGTCGTTCTGTCGGGCGAAAGCGATATCGATCTCTCCATCGTCAACGGCGAAAGCCAGCCGGTGCTCGTCAGGCCTGGAGACCGTGTGTTTGCCGGGACCTTGAACCTCACGGGTTCCCTGACCGTCGAAGCCTGCGCCGATGCACGAAACTCGTTCCTTTCCGAGATCATCTCGCTCATGGAAGCCGCGGAGGGCGGCAAGGCACGCTACCGCCGGATCGCGGATCGCGCGGCCCAGCTTTATTCCCCGGTGGTGCATCTCTTGGCGCTTGCCTCCTTTCTCGGTTGGGGCATGTATGACGGGGACTGGAAACACGCATTGCTGGTCGCGGTCGCGGTGCTCGTCATTACCTGCCCCTGCGCGCTCGGACTTGCCGTTCCCGTCGTGCAGGTCGTCGCGGCGGGACGGCTCTTCCGCAACGGCGTGATGGTGAAGGACGGCTCCGCCATGGAGCGGCTTGCCGAAGCAACCTGCGTCGCCTTCGACAAGACGGGGACGTTGACAATGGGCCGGCCGCGTCTCGTCAACGGATCGGAAATCGCGGACGATGCGTTTGCAATCGCGGCCGCTCTCGCCCGCCATTCCAGGCATCCGCTGTCGGTCGCGCTCGCCACGGCGTGCCGGGCAGGCACCAAAAACTTCGAGGCCGTTCGCGAGGTTGCCGGCGGCGGTCTGGAGGGTCGCGATCCGGACGGCGTATGGCGGCTCGGCAGCAGGGCGTTCGCCCTTCACGGCGCGGCTTCCGCCGATTCCCCCGAACAATCGGAAGTCGTGTTGTCACGCGATTATTTGAGCGTCGCGAATTTCCTTTTCGAAGACACGGTTCGACCCGGGGCGGCAACGACCGTGAGGACCCTGCTCGAACGCGGTCTCGGATCGTCCCTGTTGTCGGGCGACCGTGAAAACGTGGTACGACGACTTGCTTCTAGCCTTGGCATCGCAAACGGGCGCGGTGCGCTCGACCCGATCGCGAAGGCGGACGCCATACGTCAGATGACGGCGGCGGGTGAAAAGGTCCTGATGGTCGGCGACGGCATCAACGACGCGCCGGCGCTCCGTTCGGCGCATGTCTCGATGGCGCCTTCCACCGCCGCCGACATCGGCCGGCAGGCTGCGGACTTCGTGTTCATGCGCGACGGCCTCGATGCCGTGACACTGGCGCTCGACATTTCGCGTCGGGCAGGGCGGCTCATCCGGCAGAACTTCGCACTCGCGATCGGCTACAACGTAATCGCCGTGCCCATCGCGATTCTGGGCTATGCGACGCCGCTCATCGCAGCGATTGCCATGTCGACGTCATCAGTGATCGTCGTCGTCAATGCTCTGCGGCTGAACTTGCGGAAATCCGACGCTCAACACACGAAGGCCAGCCTGCATCCCATCTTGGAGCCCGTCACGTCATGAATGCGTTGATTTTCTTGATACCCATAGCACTTGGCCTGGGAGGACTTGGGCTTTGCGCCTTCCTGTGGTCCTTGAAATCCGGTCAATACGAAGACCTCGACGGCGCGGCCTGGCGGGCAATTTCAGACGACGAGTGACGCCGCCCTGGCCGGCATGATCTGTTTTCCCAACCTCCCGGCCATGTTCCGGGATCAAGGCACTCTCGCGGCCTGAGGACCGGATGTTATGCGGAGGGCGAGATGATAATGGCGGACAGAGCGGGATTCGAACCCGCGGTACGCTTTCACGTACACACACTTTCCAGGCGTGCGCCTTCAACCACTCGGCCACCTGTCCGTACGGAAAGCCGATGAAATCGGTGGAGGAAGAGGTTAAAAACTCAGCTCCGCCCGTTCCGGCTACCGGGCGCGGATATATACCGAGGTCCCTTGCCATATCAACCCTGTTTTGACATTTTTGAGACAATTCGCCCTTCGTCGCATAGATGAAACATTGAAACCGGCAAATCCCGGAATTATCTGATCTGTGGGTGGATAGTGCAGCCGCGGAAAAAGTGCGAATCGAGCGGTGGGGGAGAGCGATGCGTTTCCTGTTGAGGTTCCTCAGTTTGGCCTTTCTGGTGGCCGCCGTGATGACCGGGATCATCGATTCCATCCAGTCGGTGGCAAGCGAAATGGCGGTCGTCACGCCGTTCGGGGCGTCGATCTTCAGCATCAGTCCGGAAATACTTGCCTCGGCCGAAACCTGGTCTCTGGCGCATCTGCCGGCATGGATGTGGAACACTTTCGCGGAATGGGCCCTGCTGCAGCCTGCCTTTGCGGTCTTTCTGTTCCTGTCCTTCGTGCTCTGGGCGCTCGCTTTCAAGCGCGAACAGGCGGCCGGGCGCTTCGCCGCCTGAACCTGCCAAATCTTTGAAACAGCAAGATAAACCGGCAACTGCCGGTTTTTTTTACCATTTGAAAAAATTTTGGTGAATTTTTTCTTCCGTCATGCAAGGATGCCCGGCAGCCGGGTCTCGGGAGGTTTGAGGCCGGTCGGAAGGTGCGTGGCGCGCTTACGCTCAAGAGGGAGGCGTGCCCGGGCTGAACCAAAGAAAAAATGTGTTAGCAAAACAGGGCTCACCAATGAAAAAAATTCTTCTGACACTCATGGCCACCGCATCCATGGCCGCGTCCGCTTTGGCAGCCGACGTCAAGCCTGCGCTCATCTATGACCTTGGCGGCAAGTTCGACAAGTCGTTCAACGAAGCTGCCTTCAACGGCGCCGAGAAGTTCAAGGCCGAAACCGGCATCGAATATCGCGAATTCGAAATCGCCAACGACGCGCAGCGCGAACAGGCGCTCCGCAAGTTCGCCGGTGACGGCAACAACCCGATCGTGGTCGCGGGCTTCTCATGGGCAGCGGCACTCGAAAAGGTCGCGGCTGAATATCCCGACACCAAGTTCTCGATCATCGACATGGTCGTCGCCGGCAAGCCGAACGTCAAGTCGATCGTTTTCAAGGAACAGGAAGGCTCCTATCTCGCCGGCATCATGGCCGCGATGTCTGCCAAATCCAAGAAGGCCGGCTTTGTCGGCGGCATGGATATTCCGCTGATCCACAAGTTCGCCTGCGGCTTCGTCGGCGGCTTCAAGTCCGTCGCCAAGGATGGCGAAGTGCTCCAGGCCTATACCGGCACGGATTACACCGCATGGAACGATCCGGTTAAGGGCGGCGAAATCACCAAGTCGCAGATCGCTCAGGGCGCGGATGTCGTCTATCATGCCGCCGGCGGCACCGGCGTCGGCGTGCTCCAGGCAGCTGCCGAAGCCAACAAGCTCGGCATCGGCGTCGACTCCAACCAGAACGGCCTGCAGCCGGGCAAGGTCCTGACCTCGATGCTCAAGCGCGTCGACGTCGCGGTCTACAGCTCGTTCATGGATGCCAAGAACGACAAGTTCGTCGCCGACATCCAGAATCTCGGCGTCAAGGAAGATGGCGTCGGCGTCGCCCTCGACGACAACAACAAAGCCCTCGTGTCGCCCGAAATGCTGGCTGCCGTGGAAAAAGCCAAGGCCGAAATCATTGCCGGCACCTTGCAGGTCCACGACTACATGTCGGACGAGAAGTGCCCCTATTGAGCCTAGTCTGAAAAGCCCGCCCCTTCGCGTGAAGGGGCGGGCTTGTATTTCAGGGGAAATGGGACGCACTCAGATCCGGATAGTACCGGGCAGCGTCAATAGTGTGGAGGCCGCGTGATGGCGGGGGCTTCGAGGCTTGCTTCCTCGATCGCGCTAAATCGCTCCATCAACCGTTCGAGTGTCTTCTGCATCTTGTCGATGACTTTCCACTGGCTGGCGATCTCGGCCGACAATTCGTCGATGTTGCGTGCCTGGTGGGCCGCAAGCTCTTCGAGTTCATTGAGGCGCGCCGGCATGGCGTCTGTCGCGTCTTCCATGGCTTCAATCCCCGATATTTTCGTCAAAGGCGCTGGACATCAGGCCCGGAACCTTAAAATGTGAATCGTATGCGCCGCCTTGGGAGGCTGGCCGACATCGATATGGACCGTCATGAGCGAACTTGCCATCGAACTCAAGGGCATCGACAAGAGCTTTGGGCCTGTCCATGCCAACAAGAATATCGACCTCAAGGTCCGCAAGGGCACGATCCACGGCATTATCGGCGAAAATGGCGCCGGAAAATCGACGCTGATGTCGATCCTCTACGGCTTCTACCAAGCCGACAAGGGCGATATTCATATCGGTGGCACCAAGGCCAATATCAAGGATCCGAGTGGCGCGATCGCATCGGGCATCGGCATGGTCCACCAGCACTTCATGCTGGTCGAGAATTTCACCGTGCTTGAAAATGTCATGCTCGGCGCCGAGGATAGCCCGATCCTTAACAAGGGCATCGCCAAGGCCCGCAATGAACTCAAGCGCCTCGAAGACGAATACGAGATGGAGGTCGATCCCGACGCCCTCATCGAGGAACTGCCCGTTGGCATCCAACAGCGGGTGGAAATCCTCAAGGCCCTGTTCCGTGGCGCCGAGATCCTCATCCTCGACGAGCCCACGGGCGTGCTGACCCCGGCCGAAGCCGACCATCTGTTCCGCATTCTCGGACAGCTCAAGGCCCAGGGCAAGACAGTCATCTTCATCACCCATAAGCTGCGCGAGATCATGGCGATCACCGACGAAGTCTCCGTCATGCGCCGTGGCGAGATCGTCGCCACCCGCGAGACGGCGAAGACCTCGGTCGAGGAACTGGCCGAACTCATGGTCGGGCGCCGCGTGCTGCTTAGGGTCGAGAAGGGGGAAGCAAAACCCGAAGGCGTCAAGCTCGCGGTGCGCAACCTCACCGTCAAGGATTCCCGTGGCGTGACCATGGTCGATAACGTCTCTTTTGACGTCCGAGCCGGCGAGATCGTCGGCATCGCCGGCGTCGCCGGCAACGGCCAGTCCGAACTGCTCGAAGCGATTTCCGGCATGCGCCGCGCCGTATCCGGCAGCGTCGAACTCAACGGTGAGGACACCGATGCGACCGGCCATCGCGACCCGGCGGGCTTGCGCAAGCGCGGCCTAGCTCATGTGCCCGAGGACCGTCATCATATGGGTCTGGTGCTGAAATTCGAGGAGAGCGAAAATTCCATCCTCGGCTATCACGACGATCCCAAATACGGCCGCGCCGGCCTGCTCAATGTCGATGCCATCCGCGCCGATGCGCAGGCCAAGATCGAGCAATATGATATCAGGCCGCCCAATCCGCGGCTGAAGACAGCCAATTTCTCGGGCGGCAACCAGCAGAAGATCGTGCTCGCGCGCGAGATGGAACGCGACCCCATAGTCCTCATCATCGGCCAACCGACGCGGGGCGTCGATGTCGGCGCCATCGAATTCATCCACCGCCGCATCATCGAAATGCGCGATGCCGGCAAGGCCATCCTGCTGGTCTCGGTCGAACTCGATGAAATCCGCTCATTGGCCGATCGCATCCTCGTCATGTTTGCCGGCCGCGTCGTCGGCGAGCGGTCGCCCGAAACGCCCGAGGGCGAGATCGGCCTGCTGATGGCTGGCGTCGAACAGAAACTGGAGGCGGCGGAATGAGCGCACCCTTTGCGAAGCTGCCGAACTGGGCGGAATATGGGCTGATCCCGGTGATCAACCTTGTCGTCGCCTTCCTGATTTCGGGCCTAGTCGTGCTGTTCGCGGGCGAAAATCCGTTCAAGGCCGCCTATCTCATGGTTTCGGGCGCTTTCGGCTCCGGCGAGGGCATCGGCTATACGCTCTATTATGCCACCAACTTCATCTTTGCCGGACTGGCGGTCGCCGTGGCGTTCCATGCCGGCCTGTTCAATATCGGTGTCGAGGGCCAGGCCTATGTCGGTGGAATCGGCGTCGCGGCGGCAGCCCTGACATTCGATGCCACGCTGCCCTGGTATCTGGTCTTCGTGCTGGCCGTCATCGGCGGCGCCATCATGGGGGCGCTATGGGCTTTGATCCCGGCCTGGCTGCAGGCCTATCGCGGCAGCCACATCGTCATCACCACGATCATGTTCAACTATATCTCCTACGCCTTGATGCTGTGGATGTTGATCAATGTCTACAAGCCGCTCGGCTCCATGGCGCCGCAGTCGCGCACCTTCGGGCCAGGTGGAGAAGTGCCGAAACTCGATTGGCTGCTGGCGATATTCGGCCTCGATAACCGGAACTCGCCCTTCAATCTCACCTTCCTTCTCGCGTTGCTCGCTGCGTTCCTTGTCTGGGTGCTGATCTGGCGGTCGCGGCTGGGTTACGAGATCCGCACCCTCGGCTTTTCCGCAGGTGCGGCGCGTTACGCCGGCATCTACGAGAAGCGCATCACCATCATCACCATGCTGATTTCGGGCGGTCTTGCGGGCCTCTTGGCGATCAATTCGATCATGGGCGACCAGCACCGCATCCAGCAGGAATTCGTCTCCGGCGCTGGCTTCGTCGGCATTGCGGTGGCGCTGATGGGCCGTTCGCACCCCATCGGCATCGTGCTCGCCTCCATCCTTTTCGGCATGCTCTACCAGGGCGGCGCCGAGATCGCCTTCGACATGCCCAATATTTCGCGCGACATGATCGTGGTCATCCAGGGCCTGGTCATCCTGTTTGCAGGCGCGCTCGAACATCTCTTCCGGCCGTGGGTCGTGGAGGCGTTCGCGCGAGCGCGCTTGAGGTCCGCAACCGGTACAGGGGGAGCGTAAGCCATGGGCAATGTCGACCTCTATGTTTCGATCATCCAGGGCACGATCCGCAATTCGGTCCCGCTCATCCTGACGGCATTGGCTGGCCTCTATGCCGAGCGTTCGGGCGTCGTTGATATCGGCCTCGAGGGCAAGCTTCTGGCCGCGGCTTTCGCCGGAGCGTCCGCCGCAGCCTTCACCGGTTCCGCCACCCTTGGTCTGGTGGCCGCCGTTCTTTGCGCGGTGGCTTTCTCCGCGGTCCATGGTTATGCGTCGATCTCCCAGCGCGGCGACCAGATCGTCTCCGGCACGGCGCTCAATTTCATCGCGATCGGCGGCACGGTCATCATCGGCCAGGCCTGGTTCAACATGGCGGGCCGCACGCCTTCATTGCCGCCGGAAGCCAAGTTCGCCAGCGACTGGGGCCTGCCATTTAACCAGGCTCTGGCCGGAATCCCCGTCTTGGGCGACATCTATTCGCGGATCCTGTCGGGCCATTACTGGCTGACCTATTTTGCCTATGCGCTGATCCCGATCACCTGGTGGATCCTTTACCGCACCCGTTTTGGCCTCAGGCTTCGTGCCGTCGGAGAAAATCCCGGCGCCGTCGATACCGCCGGCATCTCGGTCGTCAGGCTGCGCTACCAGGCAGTGCTGCTCGGCGGCGTATTCGTCGGCCTCGCGGGCGCCTTCCTGTCGATGGCGGTCAGTTCCGGCTTCACCAAGGGCATGTCGGCGGGCAAGGGCTATATCGCACTTGCGGCACTGGTGTTTGCCAACTGGAAGCCGAAGAACATCCTGTTCACCTGCCTCCTGTTCGGCTTCCTCGATGCCCTGTCGATCGCCTATCAGGGTGCCAGCATTCCGCTCATCGGCCAGATACCGGTGCAGGTCTGGACCGCTTTGCCTTATGTCCTGACGGTCGTGCTGCTCGCCGGCTTCATCGGCAAGGCCAACCCGCCCAAGGCGGCCGGCACGCCTTATGTCAAGGAGCGCTGAGATGAGCAGTACGCATGCGCTCTTCGAGGCCGCGCGCGATGCGATGGCCTTTTGCCACGCGCCATACTCGAAGTTTCCTGTCGGCGCGGCCATCCGCGCCGAGGACGGCAATGTCTACAAGGGCGCCAACATCGAGAATCTCGCCTTCCCGCAGGGCTGGTGCGCCGAATGCACTGCCATCGGCGCCATGGTCATGGGCGGCGCCAGGAAGATCGTCGAGATCGCCGTGATCGCCGAGAAGATGCCGCTCTGCCCGCCATGCGGCGGCTGCCGGCAGAAGATCGCCGAATTCGCCGACGCGTCGACCCGCATCTATCTCTGCGACGAGACCGGCGTGAAGAAGACTATGACCATGGACGAACTGCTGCCCTTCTCCTTCGACACCGACACGATCGACAAAGGCTGAAGCATGATCCCGCAGGAAATCATCCTGACCAAGCGCAACGGCGGCATGCTTGATGCCACGGAGATCAGCCAATTCATCCAGGCACTCTCCGATGGCCGGCTGTCCGATGGCCAGATCGCGGCCTTCGCCATGACCATCTGGTTCAACGGCATGAACCGCGATGAGACCGTTGCGCTGACGCTTGCCATGCGTGATTCCGGAGATGTCATGGCCTGGCCGGATCTCGACCGGCCGGTTGCCGACAAGCATTCGACCGGCGGCGTGGGAGATAATGTCTCGCTGATGCTGGCGCCCATCGTGGCCGCCTGTGGTGCCGCGGTTCCGATGATTTCCGGCCGGGGCCTCGGCCATACAGGCGGCACGCTCGACAAGCTCGAATCCATTCCGGGCTATGACATTTTCCCGAGCGCCGAACGCTTCCGGGAGATCGTCGGCGAGATCGGCTGTGCCATCATCGGCCAGACCGGCGAGATCGCGCCCGCCGACAAGCGGCTCTATGCGATCCGGGATGTGACCGCCACAGTCGATTCCGTGCCGCTGATCACGGCTTCGATCCTGTCCAAAAAGCTCGCTGCCGGCCTCCAGTCGCTGACCATGGACATCAAGGTCGGCAACGGCGCCTTCATGCAGACGATGGCGGAAGCGCAGGTCCTCGCCCGTTCGATCGTCGATGTCGCCAATGGCGCCGGCGTGAGGACGACCGCTCTGATCACCGACATGAACCAGCCACTTGCGGACTGCGCCGGCAACGCAGTCGAAGTGGCGCATGCCATGACCTTCCTGGAGGGCGGCAAGACGGGGACGCGGCTCCACGAGGTGGTGATGGCCTTCGCCGCCGATATGCTGGTCAATGCGGGTCTGGCGTCTTCGCTTGCCGAGGCGCACGTCAACGCCGCTCGTGCGCTTGAAAGCGGTGCCGCGCTTGAGCGCTTCGGCCGCATGGTTCACGCGCTCGGCGGACCGCCGGACTTCGTCGAGAACTGGAAAACCCATCTGCCGGCAGCACCGATCGTCAGGCCCGTGCCGGCACCCGAAAGCGGCTTCATCTCGGCCTATGCCACGCGGGAGACGGGCCTTGCCGTGATCGCACTCGGCGGCGGGCGGACGCATCCGGACGATACGATTGATCACCGGACGGGCTTTTCAACCATTCTTCCCAGAGGTACGAAAGTAGAGCGGGGAGAGCCGATCGCCTTCGTTCACGCGGCCGACGAGGCGTCGGCCGAACGGGGCACATGGCATTATCTCTCAGCCGTGACGATTGCGGATGAAGCGCCGGCCGCATCGCCCGTTGTTCTTGATAGAGTCGGTCTGGAAACGGCCTAGGACCGATCGAGATTCAGCTCAGGCCGAGTCGAAAATGATGGTTTTCGAGAACCGGAGCGGAGCGTACTTAAAGTACGTGAGCACCGGAAGCGCAGAAAGCCATCATTTGCAGACCGGCATCAGCTGAATGGCGGTCGGTCCTAGTTGATGAGCTTGAGCTCGTCGTTCTCAGCCCTGTAGGAGGAGAGCTTCTTGAGGAAGCTCATGCCGATCAGGGGGAAATTCAGCGCCTTGCCGCGGATCACCATCGCATCGACATTGCGCACCTGCACGGTGCCGATCTCGACGGATTTCAGGACTATGCGTGCCGCCTTGACCTTGCCGTTAGCGGTGACGACCTCGTAGCGGAATTTCAGGTCGTTGCCGCCATAGCCGAGGCTGCGCGCAGTCAACTCGGAAAGCGTGACGAAAGTCGCGCCGGTATCGATCAATGACTCGACCGGCTTGCCGTTGATGCGGAATTTGCCACCGAAATGCCCGTTGTCGGCGGCTCTCAGCGTGTAGCTGCGACCGTTATCGGCAGACGCCGAAGCGTCGGCCAGGCTCGCATGCGCTTCGACGTTGTCCTTCGCGCCCTGTTTCGATCCGACGAAGCCAACCATGGAAGGCACATTGACGGCAACGACGATCGTTGCTGACCAGATCAGAATTGCACGTCCTATCATCACGGTTTTCCAGCCTTCAACAGAATGCCGAAAGGCTAGGCGCAATTCGTCATCAAATGGTAAAACCATTGATTTTCAGGGGCTTTTAGGGCTACCGCCTGTTCGAAGGGTTAATGGAATCATTTCGTTCCGTACATGCGGTCGCCCGCATCGCCCAATCCTGGCACGATATAGCCCTTCTCGTTGAGGTGGCTGTCGATCGAGGCCGTGTAGATCGGCACATCAGGATGCACGCTGTGAAAGTTCCTGATCCCCTCGGGTGCGGCGAGCAGGCATAGGAAGCGTATATTCCTGGCGTTGCGTTCCTTGAGCTTGTCGATCGCCGCGATCGAGGAATTGCCGGTCGCCAGCATCGGGTCGACGACGATCACAAGGCGCTCGTCGATATCCTCGGGTGCCTTGAAGTAATATTCAACGGGCTTCAGCGTCTCGTGGTCGCGGTAGACGCCGATATGGGACACGCGCGCGGAGGGTACGAGGTCCAGCATGCCTTCGAGCAATCCGTTGCCCGCGCGCAGGATGGAAGCGAAGACCAGCTTCTTGCCCTCGAGCACCGGCGACTGCATTTTCTGCAGCGGCGTCTCGATCTCTTCCATCGTCATTTCCAGATCGCGCGTCACTTCATAGCAGAGCAGCGTCGAGATCTCGCGCAGCAGGCGCCGGAAGCCCGCCGTGGAGGTCTCCTTCTTGCGCATGATCGTCAGTTTGTGCTGCACAAGCGGATGAGCGATGACCGTGACGCCGTCCATGGGAGAAGCCTTCCGAATATAGAGTTTCCATCCGGAGTCTTTTCATGCCCTGCCATCATTCGCAAGCTTTTGGCGGCGAATTCGACGGCTCATCCCCAAGCCAAGCCGCTACAGAAAGCTCCGCCCATGCTGTCCCGGCGCGATGCCGAGATGGCGCGCCACCGTCTCGCCGATATCGGCGAAGCTCTCGAGCACGCCGTGTGATCCCGGCCGGATCGTCGGGCCGAAAGCCAGAACAGGCACCTTTTCGCGGGTATGGTCGGTGCCGCGCCATGTCGGGTCGCAGCCATGGTCGGCGGTCAGGATCACCAGGTCGTGCGGTCGCATCTTGCGGGCCACCTCCGGCAGCCGCCGGTCGAAGGCTTCGAGTGCCGCGGCATAGCCGGGAACATCGCGCCGGTGCCCGAAAAGCTGGTCGAAATCGACGAAATTGGTGAAGACGAGATCGCCGTCCCCAGCCTGGTCCATCGCGACAAGCGTCGCATCGAGCAGCGCGTCGTTGCCATTGGCTTTGGTGAGCCTCGAAATGCCCTTATGTGCGAAAATGTCGCCGATCTTGCCCACCGCATGCACCTGCCTGCCGGCTTCGACAAGCCGGTCGAGAAGTGTCGGCTCCGGCGGCGGCACGGAAAAATCCCGCCTGTTGCCGGTCCGGACGAACGTTCCGCGGCTCTCGCCGGTGAAGGGCCGGGCGATGACGCGCCCGATATTCAACGGATCGAGAATGCCGCGTACCGTCTCGCACATCGAAATCAGCCGATTGAGGCCGAATGTCCGCTCGTGGGCGGCGACCTGGAACACCGAATCGGAGGATGTGTAGCAGATCGGCTTGCCGGTCCGCATATGCTCCTCGCCAAGCTCGGCGATCACTTCGGTGCCCGAGGCATGCTTGTTGCCGAGTATGCCCGGCAGGTCGCAGGCGGAACAGATCTCTTCCACCAGTTCGGGGCTGAACGCATCGCCCTCCGTAGGGAAATAGCCCCACTCGAACATCACGGGCGTACCCGCGATTTCCCAATGGCCGGATGGCGTATCCTTGCCGCGCGAGGTCTCGCTGGCCGCCGCATAGGCGCCGATCACCTTGGAGGGCTGTTCCATTCCCGCCGGCCAGTAGCGCGAGGCGGCTTCGTGGGCATGCAGAAGGCCGATCGCACTCATGTTGGGCAGGTGAAGGGGGCCTTCGCGCAGGCCCGGCCGGTCGCCGGCGCCGGCAGCGCAGAATTCCGCGATATGCCCCAGCGTGTTGGCGCCGAGATCGCCATAGGCCTCTGCATCGGGCGCGCTGCCGATGCCGAAGGAATCCAGCACAAAGAGAAAAGCCCGCGCCATGCGATCGCCTCGTTCAAGTCATCAGGCTACGCGGTATGGATCGCGCGCCAGTCCCGCTGGCGTATCGCGGTGCCTGATATTTTGCAACGGGATTGCATCTATCCGCAGTCGCTGCAGGGCACGTCATTGCCCAGCCGTTGGCGATAGTAGAATTCACGGTTGATGGTAATCGTCCGTGTCGATGCTTCGCTGCCGGCCGGCGAGCCGAAGAAGAGCAGCATCGTATGCTGCACCGAAAGCTCGGACCGCACCAGGAAGGAGTTGGCCTTCTTCATGTCTTCGGGCAACGTCACCGCGGAGCCCTCCACGTAGGGCTTGCCGCCACTTTCATTCCATGACCACAATACCTTTGCATTGCCGCTGCCGTCGATCGTTACGCCGGTGATCTTCAGCGTTTCCTGCCGCGTCATCGTGCACCCGATCGATCACCCTTTGCCATCGCGGGCATCGAGACCTCTTCACTCATCATAGTCCTCGTTCTCGAAGGCAGCGGTCTGGACGATCAGGAGGTCCGTCGGAACGGGCTTGTTGGCGGGTCGGATATTGGTGATGTAGGGGCGCATCAGGTCGGTCATGATCTGCCAGCGATAGTAGCCCGCAACATGTTCTTGCTCCCCGGGTCGCCGAAGTGTGGACGAGAAGATGAATGAAGCCTTAAACTGTCCGGCAATCGTGGCGCCTGCCGGTAAGAAGTAGTGACGTCCGCGACGGACTCCAGCAAGCCTTCAGTGGTAATCTTACCCCTTATGGTGCCGGCTGAGCCGTTCGGGGACATGATATACGGCGATCCGGCGGCTGCATTTCCCGTTGCGGGAAAACGTAACTTCAGACAGATGCCGGTAAAACCAGAAGCTTGAAGTAAAGTATAGAATATTTTATCGAGTCGATTACGAGCTCGTTCACCAAATCTACTCTTGGAAAGCATTTACGTCTCGTTAACCCAATTTCTTAAGCCGTAAGCAACGACCCCTATGTAGATTGTGCACATCCGATCCAACGGCACAACAGTTGGCGGAAGTGCTGATGTAAAGTTACCAAGGAGACGACCATGTCTGCGATTTTCGCACGTTTTATGAAAGATGAGTCCGGCGCTACCGCCATCGAATACGGCCTCATCGCTGCTCTGATCTCCGTTGCCCTGATTACAGGTGCATCGACTCTCGGCAACGCTCTGAACGCCCAGTTCACCTCTCTGAGCACCAAGCTGAACAACGCCGGTAAGTAACCCGCTGGCTTCGTCAATCGCAAGAGCCCGCTCACACGAGCGGGCTCTTTGCGTCAATGAAACTATGGAAAATGCAGTATCCGAGGTTGTTGGTTGTTAAGGTTTCAAGTCTAAAATACCGGCAGTTGTTGAACCGTGGGGGCTGTGATGCTGAAGAATTTTCTGAAGAACGACGCGGGCGCCACGGCGATCGAATATGGCCTCATCGCCGCAATCATGGGCCTGGCCTTGATCACGGGTTTTGGAGCATTTGCCGACTCGCTCAGCAACCAGATGACCTTTCTGGCCAACACGATGAACGATGCCTGGAAATGACGGCATTTATCCTTGAGCGGTGGGTGTGATGATCCAAGCGGCCATATTTCTGATTTTCCCCCTCTGCATGGCCATGGCTGCCTGCAGTGACCTCCTGACCATGACTATCCCCAACCGCCTCTCGGTGATTCTCATCGCATCGTTCCTCGCGATTGCACCGTTTGCCGGGCTCTCGCTTCACGACATGCTAATGCATCTCGCAGGCAGCGGCATTGTTTTCGCCGTCTGCTTCTCGCTCTTTGCCTTCGGCACCATGGGCGGTGGCGACGCCAAGATCCTGACCGCCAGCGCCCTGTGGTTCGGCTTCGACCAGGGACTTCTCGTCTATATGATCTACGTCTCCATCTTCGGCGGCTTGTTGAGCCTGGCCATCATCGCCATGCGCTCCCAGCACGATCTGATCATGGCTTATGGTATCCCGATGCCGCGGACGATGATGCACAAGAAGAAGATACCTTATGGCATTGCCATAGGCGCCGCGGCGTTCGTGGCCTATCCATCGTCGCCGCTAATGCTGTCAGCGCTTGGCATTGCCCAGTCGTGAGCACGTTTAACTTCAATTAACTATAGCTGTAAGCATAAAGTTAACCATAATTACACCAATTGCTGATCATTCTGCGCATTGAAATCAGTTCAATCCGCAGGGATCACCTATGAAGCCCGCCCGACTCATCATTCTTTCCGTCGCCCTGCTCGCCGCTGGCGCGGCCGCGTTCCTGGCCTTGAAGCTGACGGGCCGCGAGCGTGTCGTCGAGCTTCAGGCCGAAACGGTGATCAAGAAGGAGCCGTCGATCAACGTTCTGGTCGCTGCGGCCAATCTGCCGGTCGGTTCACGACTGAACGAGGAATCGATGCGCTGGACCGGCTTTCCGGAAAGCAGCATAGTCGAGGGTTTCATCACCGACCAGGCGCGCCCGGAAGCGCTCACCGAACTCAAGGGCGCGATCATCCGCATGCCGATCTTCGAGGGCGAGCCTATGCGGCCGGAAAAAATCGCCGATGCCAATGGCGCGATCATGTCGTCGCTCCTGCCGTCTGGCAAACGTGCGGTCGCCGCCGACATTTCCGTCTCGACCTCCGCCGGCGGCTTCATCCTTCCCAATGACCGCGTCGATGTGATCATGGTCAATAAGGACGACCAGAACGGCTACGACACCGAGACGATCCTCACCAATATCCGCGTTCTGGCTATCGACCAGGAGGTGCAGGAAAAGGACGACGCGAAGACCGTCGTCGGCGCCACGGCGACACTCGAGCTGACCCCCGAACAGGCGAAGGTTCTCGCCGTCGCCACGCAGATGGCCGACCGGCTGACGCTCGCGCTACGCTCGGTCGCCGATGCGCAGGAGCCGGACGCACTTGTCGCCAAGCACCTGCTGTCGGGCGAAGGCAACCGGGCCACCATCCAGATCATCAAGTCCGGCATCATTCAGAAGATGAACGACGCCAAGACCTCCAGCGAACAGTCGCAGTAAACGGGGACCGAAAGAGATGACGTTACGATCCACAATTCTCGCCCCGCTCAAGATTGCGCTCTGCCTGTCGCTGACATTCGCAGGCATTCCGGGCTTCGAGTCCAACATCTTCGCCGGCCTCGGCACGCTGCCGGCAGCGGAAGCCTCCCAGTCGATGATCCGGATCTCGCAGGTTGGCCCGGGCGTGAACAAGAAGATCAAGCTCGGCCTCAACAAGGCCGTGGTCATCGACCTGCCGACCGATGCGCATGACATTCTGGTCGCCGACCCTGGTATCGCCGACGCCGTGACCCGCTCGTCGCGCCGGCTCTATGTCTTCGGCAAGCAGGTCGGTCAGACCAACGTCTTCATCTTCGGACCGAACGGCGAGGAACTCATCACCGTCGACCTGGAGATCGAGCGCGATATCTCCGGCCTCGAAGCCAACCTCAAGCGCTTCATCCCGGAATCCGACATCAAGGTCGAGATCATCTCCGACAATATCGTGCTTTCCGGCACGGTCCGAACGCCTCAGGATGCCTCGCAGGCCGAGAAGCTTGCGGAAATCTTCGTCAAGGGTGGTGAAGCGACCACGCGCAATGTCACTGCATCTGCCTCCTCGGCTACCGGCGACGCGACTGTCGGCCTCTTCAACGAAGAACGCCAGGAGTCCCAGATCGTCAACATGCTGACGATCGAAGCCGAAGACCAGGTCATGCTCAAGGTCACTGTCGCCGAAGTCAGCCGCAGTGTCATGAAGCAGCTTGGCGTCAATAGTTCGGTGAGCGGCGACAATGGCACGATCAGCTTCCAGAACCCGACCAATCTCGGCGGTGCGACCAAATGGATCAATCCGACCCAGGCGACCGGCACCATCGGCGGTCTTGATATCTCGGCTTTCGTCAACGCGATGGAACAGGCGGGCGTCATGCGTACGCTGGCCGAACCGACCCTGACGGCGATCTCGGGCGAACAGGCCAAGTTCTATGTCGGGGGCGAGTTCCGCATGGTCGGCCAGCAGGATGTGACGGACGGCGGCGTCACCCGCGAACACGAACAGGTGGAATACGGCATCAGGCTCAATTTCAAGCCTGTCGTGCTCGCACCGGGCCGCATCTCGCTTCAGATCGAGACGAATGTCTCCGAGCCGACCTTCGAAGGTTCGGTCACGTCAGCCGGCACGATCTGGCCGATCATCGGCAAGAAGAAGAGCTTTGATATTCCGGCCTCGACCCTGATGGGCATCCGCAAGCGCGAAGCCTCGACCACTGTCGAACTTCCCTCCGGCGGCTCGATCGTGATCGCCGGCCTGGTGCGCGACGATATCCGCCAGGCGACCTCGGGCACGCCGGCGCTGATGAACATACCGATTCTCGGTTCGCTGTTCCGCTCGCGCGATTTCCAGCGCAACGAGACCGAACTGGTGATCATTGCCACGCCCTATCTCGTCAGGCCCGTCGAACGTTCCAAGCTTGCCCGTCCGGACGACAACTTCAATCCGGAAAACGATGTGACCGGCTTCTTCCTCAACCGGGTCAACAAGATCTACGGCCGCAAGGAAAACAAGCAGCCCGGGCCGTATAACGGCACCATCGGCTTCATCTACAAGTGAGAAGGGGACGCACAATGATCAACGAAAACAAGAAATTCCGCCTTCTCAAACTGGCTTCGGCAGCAGCGCTCATCGCTGTTGCCGCAACGCTCTCCTCCTGCGCCGCGCGGCCCGACCGGCAGACGACCAGTGGCATTCCGGATGACTACCGGACCCGCCATCCGATCACGCTGGCCGAAGTCCAGCACAATCTCGACGTTCCGATCGGCACTGGTGAGCACCGGCTGACATCCGGCACGCGCGACCTCATCCGCGGCTTCGTGCAGGATTACGCGGCACTGTCCTCAGGGACGATGCTGATCGTAGCACCGACGCAATCCGCCAATGCCGGCACCGCGCAGGCGCTGAAAGCCGACGTGCGAAAGGTGCTTATCAATGCCGGCGTCAAGCCGAGCCGCATCGTCATGACCGCTTACGATCCGTCCGACGCCAATGCGTCCGCGCCGATCAAGCTCAGCTTCGTCGCCGTCACCGCCATCACCGGCGAATGCGGCCAGTGGCCCACTGATCTCTTCGGCCCGTCGATCACGGACAACACCAACTGGGAAAATTTCGGCTGCGCGAGCCAGCAGAATCTCGCGGCCCAGATCGCCAGCCCGGCGGATCTCGTCGGCCCGCGCGGAACGAGCCCGATCGACGCCCAGCGCCGCGCCGAAGTCATTCGTGTCTACCGCGAAGGCGGCACAGACGCCACGCCGTAATGAGAGGCGCGGGCTTGCCGCGCTGCCGATGTCAGGAATTTAAAACGGAAGTCCAGGACCATGAGCGCAGTCGAATATGGCATCAATACGGGGCAGGACGAACCCGAAGCCGAGGTCCAGACCCGGCCGGGTGATCTCGATCATCTCCGGCCCCTTCCCCGCATATCGGTACATGCCTTCTGCGAAACCGAAGGCATGTTCGCGGTCATGGAAAAGCTCGCCCAGGACCGGCGCATGGCCAAGGTCTCCTTCCGGGTAACTCAGGGCAGCATCCAGGCTGCCGCCAACATGTTCTCGTCGGCCCCGACGCCCAATCTCATCATCCTCGAGACCGGCGCCTTGCCCGCCGGCGTCATGGAGGAACTGGCGCCGCTCGCGGAAGTCTGCGATCCCTCGACCAAGGTCGTCCTCATCGGCCGCCATAACGATATTCCGCTTTATCGCGAATTGCTCCGCAACGGCATTTCCGAATATATGGTCGCGCCGGTCGCGCTCGCCGATGTCATCGCCGCGATTTCCTCGATCTTCGTCGATCCCGAGGCCGAGCCGCTCGGCCGCACCATTGCCTTCATGGGCGCCAAGGGCGGCGTCGGCTCGTCGACCATCGCGCACAACATCGCCTGGGGCTGCTCGACCCTCTTCTCATCGGAAACCATCCTCGCCGATCTCGACCTGCCCTATGGCACGGCCAATATCGATTTCGACCAGGACCCGGCCCAGGGCATCGCCGAAGCGGTGTTCTCGCCCGAACGCCTCGACGACGTGTTCCTCGACCGGCTGCTGACCAAGTGCTCCGAAAAGCTGTCGCTGCTGGCCGCTCCCTCGCTTCTCGACCGCGCCTATGATTTCGACCGTGTCGCCTTCCAGCCGATCCTGGAGATCCTGCAGCGCACGGCGCCGGTCAGCATTCTCGACGTGCCGCATGTCTGGAACGAATGGACCCGTTCGTTGCTGGCCGATGTCGACGAGATCGTCATCGTTGCCGCGCCCGATCTCGCCAACCTGCGCAACGCCAAGAACCTGTTCGACCAGCTCAGGAAGCTCCGGCCCAACGACAAAGGCGCGCATCTGGTGCTCAACCAGGTCGGCATGCCGAAACGGCCGGAAATCCTGCCGTCGGATTTCTGCCAGCCGCTCGAGATCGAGCCGATGGCGATCATCCCCTTCGACGTCCAGCTGTTTGGGCAGGCCGCCAATTCCGGTCGCATGATCGCCGAACTGGACGCCAAGTCACCCGTCGCCGAGATCATGTCGCAAATCGCCCATGTAGTGACCGGCCGTGCTTCGGTGAAAAAGGCCAAGAAGGCCGGCCTCGGCAGCATTCTCGGCCGCCTCGGCAAGAAGAAATAGTTCGCATTCGTTTTGGATTGGTAGGCACTGATGTTTGGCAAACGTGGAAATGAAGGACCGGTAAGGCCCGCGGGTGGTACGGTCACCGCGCCGCCGCCGCAACAGCACCAGGTTGCGACGCTCCAGCCGCCGCCGCTGGCACCTGTGCCCGTGCTGCAGGAACCGGCGCGTGATTCCCAGCCTATGCGCAGCAACAATGCGCCGCCGCCGCCGCTCGCGCGCAAGAAGGCGGTGCGATCGGAAGATTATTACAACACCAAGAGCCAGGTCTTCTCGGCGCTCATCGACACGATCGACCTTTCCCAGCTCGCCAAGCTCGACACCGAGAGCGCGCGCGAGGAAATCCGCGACATCGTCAACGACATCATCACCATCAAGAACTATGCGATGTCGATTTCCGAGCAGGAAGAACTGCTCGAGGACATCTGCAACGACGTTCTCGGCTACGGCCCGCTCGAGCCGCTGCTCGCCCGCGACGATATTTCCGACATCATGGTCAATGGCGCCAACCAGACCTTCATCGAAGTCAACGGCAAGATCGAGGACTCCGAAATCCGCTTCCGCGATAATTCCCAGCTTTTGTCGATCTGCCAGCGCATCGTCAGCCAGGTCGGCCGCCGCGTCGATGAAAGCTCGCCGATCTGCGATGCGCGCCTTCCCGATGGCAGCCGCGTCAACGTCATCGCCCCGCCGCTCGCCATCGATGGCGCCGCGCTCACCATCCGCAAGTTCAAGAAGGACAAGCTGACGCTCGACCAGCTGGTGCGATTCGGCGCCATCACGCCCGAGGGCGCGACGCTTCTCCAGATCATCGGCCGCGTTCGCTGCAATGTCGTCATCTCCGGCGGCACCGGCTCGGGCAAGACCACGCTGCTAAACTGCCTCACCGCCTATATCGATGGCCACGAACGTATCATCACCTGCGAAGACTCGGCCGAACTGCAGCTGCAGCAGCCGCATGTGGTTCGCTTGGAAACCCGCCCGCCGAATATCGAAGGCGAAGGTGAGATCACCATGCGCGATCTCGTCAAGAACTGCCTGCGCATGCGTCCCGAACGCATCATCGTCGGCGAAGTCCGCGGACCCGAAGTGTTCGACCTTCTGCAGGCCATGAACACCGGCCACGACGGCTCGATGGGCACGATCCACTCCAACAGCCCGCGCGAATGCCTCAACCGTATCGAATCGATGATCGCCATGGGCGGCTTCACGCTGCCGGCCAAGACCGTGCGCGAAATCGTCTCCGGCTCGGTCGATGTCATCGTCCAGGCGGCTCGTCTCCGCGACGGTTCGCGCCGCATCACCCACATCACCGAAGTGATCGGCATGGAAGGCGAAGTGATCATCACACAGGACCTGATGCGCTACGAGATCGAGGGCGAGGACGCCAACGGCAAGATCATCGGCCGGCACAAGTCGACCGGCATCGGCAAGCCATATTTCTGGGATCGCGCGCGCTATTTCGGCGAGGACAAGCGGCTCGCCGCGGCGATGGACGAGATGGAACAGAAATCGAAATAGGCGGAAGCGGAATGTTTGGTCTCGATCCTGTCATACTGGCTATCATTGCGCTGGCCGCCATATCGGCGGGCGCGGTGTGTTACGGCGTGCTTTTCTCACGTATCGAGAACGACAAGAAGGCCCAGTCCCGGGTCGCCAAGGTGAAGTCCGCCGAAACCGACCGGGTCAAGATCAAGGCCTCGCGCGATCGTCTCGCCGAAATGACCAAGCGCCGGAAATCGGTGCAGGATTCGCTCAAGGAACTCGAGAAAAAGCAGGAAGAAGTCAACAAGAAGAAGGCCGCGACGCTCAAGGCCAAGATCATGCAGGCCGGATTGGGCTTTTCCGAAACCCAGTTCTACATTGCCAGCGCCATTCTCGGCACGGTCGCCGGCGCCGTGGCTTTTCTTGGTGGCATCAATATCTTCGTCGTGCTCGGCATCGCCTTCGTCGTCGGCGCCGGCATCCCGCGCTTTTTCGTCAATTACGCGCTCAAGCGCCGGCTCAAGAAATTCATGGACGAGTTGCCGAATGCGCTCGATGTGATGGTCCGTTCGATCAAGTCGGGCCTGCCGCTCAACGATGCGCTGCGGCTGATCGCCAACGAGGCCAAGGAGCCGGTGAAGGCCGAATTCCGCCGCGTGGTGGAAGCCCAGCAGATGGGCCTCTCCGTCCCCGACGCTATCGGCCGCATGTATATGACGGTGCCGCTGTCGGAAGTCAGTTTCTTCGCCATCGTCATCCAGATCCAGGCGCAGGCCGGCGGCAATCTCTCCGAAGCGCTCGGCAACCTCAGCCGCGTTATCCGCGACCGCAAGAAGATGAAGGCCAAGGTCACCGCGCTCTCGATGGAGGCCAAGGCCTCGGCCTATATCATCGGCGCACTGCCTTTCATCGTCTCTACGCTCGTTTACCTGACCTCGCCCGACTACATGATGATCCTGTTCACCGATCCGCGCGGCCATCTCATCATGGGCATTTCGGCGGTCTGGATGTCGATCGGCATCTTCGTCATGCGCAACATGATCAACTTCGACATCTGAGGACGGCTGACATGGACGCAAATCTCGTAGCAACGCTCACCGATCCGCAGGTCATTCTCGCGGGCCTCGTCGCCATCGCGGTGTTCTCCACGCTCTATGTGCTGGTCCTGCCCTATTTCGACTCCGGCGGGCTCGACAAGCGCATGAAGTCCGTCACCACCGAGCGCGAACAGATCCGCGGCCGGGAGCGCGCGCGGCTCAACGCCGAATCCTCATCCAGCCGGGCGTCGCTTCGCCACCAGAACAATTCCTCGGTCCGCAACATCGTCGAACGGCTCAACCTCCGTGAGGCGCTCGTCGACCAGGGCACGATCGACAAGCTGCGCGCCGCTGGCTACCGTTCGCAGAATGCGCTCAACATGTTCCTCGTCGCACGTTTCACGCTGCCCTTCATCTTCCTTGCGCTCGCTACTTTCTACATCTTTTTCCTTGGCTATCTCGCCGACAAGAGCTTTATGATCCGCATCCTCGCCGTCATCGGCATAGGTTATCTCGGCTTTTATTCGCCCAATATCTTTATCTCCAACAAGATGGGCAAACGGCAGAAATCGATCCGCCGCGCCTGGCCCGATGCACTCGACCTGATGCTGATCTGCGTTGAATCCGGCGTCTCCATCGAAGCCGCCATCAAGCGCGTGTCGGAGGAAATGACCACCAATTCCCCTGAGCTCGCCGAGGAGATGGTGCTGACCAATGCCGAACTCTCCTTCCTGCAGGAGCGTCGCGTGGCCTATGAGAATCTCGCCAAGCGCACCCAGCTCGACACCGTCCAGGCCGTCAGCCAGGCGCTGATCCAGGCCGAACGCTATGGCACGCCCATCGCGCAGGCACTCCGCGTGCTTGCCCAGGAAAGCCGCGACCAGCGCATGAACGATGCCGAAAAGAAGGCCTCCGCCCTGCCGCCCAAGCTCACGGTGCCGATGATCCTGTTCTTCCTGCCCGTCCTGATCGCCGTCATCCTCGGACCGGCCGGTATTCAGGTTTCGGATAGGTTCTAAAATCTGGGGCAAGACCCGGCCACGCCCCTCGCAATTGGGGTGGGCCAATTTGCCGATCATTCCGACCAACGTCGTCTTGCTCAAACTCTTGTTTTCCTCCATCGATGCCGCGCATAGTGGCCGGGCCGAATCCGGTGGCTGTGGGAGGCTACACAAGACATGCGCGAAATTCTCGATCAGCTCGAAATCCGCCGCCAGGCCGCCCGTGTCGGTGGTGGCGAAGCCCGCATCGCCATCCAGCATTCAAAGGGCAAGCTCACCGCCCGCGAACGCCTCGACGTGCTGCTCGACGAGGGCTCGTTCGAGGAATACGACATGTATGTCACCCATCGCACCACGGATTTCGGCATGGCCGAGAACAAGGTGCCGGGCGATGGCGTGGTAACCGGCTGGGGCACGATCAATGGCCGGCTGGTCTATGTCTTCTCTCAGGATTTCACCGTGCTCGGCGGCTCACTTTCCGAGACACATGCGGAAAAGATCTGCAAGATCATGGACATGGCCGCCCGCAACGGCGCGCCTGTCATTGGCCTTAACGATTCTGGCGGCGCCCGCATCCAGGAAGGTGTGGCCTCGCTCGCGGGTTACGCGGAAGTCTTCCGCCGCAATGCCGAGGTCTCCGGCGTCATCCCGCAGATCTCCGTTATCATGGGCCCCTGCGCCGGCGGCGCGGTCTATTCGCCTGCCATGACCGACTTCATCTTCATGGTGCGCGACTCGTCCTACATGTTCGTCACCGGCCCCGATGTGGTGAAGACCGTCACCAACGAGATCGTCACGGCGGAGGACCTCGGCGGCGCTCGCACCCACACGACCAAATCCTCTGTCGCCGATGGCGCCTTCGAGAACGACATCGAGGCGCTCTTGAAAATCCGCGACCTCTTCGATTTCCTGCCGCTCAACAACCGGGAAAAGCCCCCGGTCCGCCCTTTCTTCGACGATCCGGACCGGCTGGAGGATCGCCTTGATACGCTGATCCCCGACAGCGCCAACAAGCCCTACGACATGCGCGAACTGATTTTCGCCATCGCCGACGAGAGCGAGTTTTACGAAATCTCCGAGGCCTTCGCCCGCAACATCCTCACCGGCTTCATCCGGCTGGAGGGCCAGACCGTCGGCGTCGTCGCCAACCAGCCGATGGTTCTGGCGGGCTGCCTCGATATCGATTCCTCCCGCAAGGGCGCCAAGTTCGTCCGCTTTTGCGATGCTTTCAACATCCCGATCCTGACGCTGGTCGATGTGCCGGGCTTCCTCCCGGGCACCAGCCAGGAATATGGCGGCATCATCAAGCACGGCGCCAAGCTGCTCTTCGCCTATTCGCAGGCCACCGTTCCCATGGTCACGCTGATCACCCGCAAGGCCTATGGCGGCGCCTACGACGTCATGGCGTCGAAGCATATCGGCGCCGACGTCAACTATGCCTGGCCGACCGCCGAGATCGCCGTCATGGGCGCCAAGGGCGCCACCGAAATCCTCTACCGCTCCGAACTCAAGAACCCGGAAAAGATCGCCGCCCGCACCAAGGAATACGAAGACCGCTTCGCCAATCCCTTCGTCGCCGCCGAACGCGGCTTCATCGATGAGGTCATCATGCCGCATTCCTCCCGCAAACGCATCGCCCGCGCGCTTGCCATGCTCCGCACCAAGAAGCAGGAAAGCCACTGGCGCAAGCACGATACGATGCCGTTGTGAGAGGCTCGTTGCAGCAACACGCCGATCGCCTCCCTATATGATTTCTGCGCTCGCTCTCAAGGGCGCTCAAGCACAGCAAGGACATCCTTCCATGACTGAAAAACTCCCCGAGAACAATTTCCCCGCCGGCTATGAAGTCCCCAAGGTCTGGACCTGGGACAAGGGCAATGGCGGCGCCTTCGCCAGTATCAATCGGCCGATCGCCGGCCCCACCAACGAGAAGGAACTGCCGGTCGGCAAGCATCCGCTGCAGCTCTATTCGCTCGCAACGCCCAATGGACAGAAGGTGACGATCATGCTCGAAGAGCTGCTCGCCGCCGGCCACAAGGGCGCGGAATATGATGCCTGGCTGATCAAGATCGGCGATGGCGACCAGTTCGGCTCCGGCTTCGTCGGGGTCAATCCGAATTCCAAGATCCCAGCCATGATGGATCACTCGACATCAGAGCCCACCCGCGTCTTCGAATCCGGCTCCATCCTGGTCTATCTCGCTGAGAAATTCGGCGCCTTCATCCCCAAGGACTTGAAAGGCCGTACGGAAGCGATGAACTGGCTGTTCTGGCAGATGGGTTCGGCGCCCTTCCTCGGCGGCGGCTTCGGCCATTTCTTCGCCTATGCCCCGATGCACATCAAATACGCCATCGATCGATATGCGATGGAGGTCAAGCGCCAGATGGACGTGCTCGACCGCCATCTTGCCGACCACCAGTTCCTCGCCGGTTCGGAATATTCGATCGCGGATATGGCGACCTGGCCCTGGTACGGCAAGATCACCGTCAACCAGTCCTATCCTGATGCGGGCACGTTCCTGGAAGGCCATACCTATAAGAATGTGCTGCGCTGGTTCGAAGAGATCGGCTCCCGCCCCGCGGTCCAGCGAGGCGTGATGGTCAACCGCGTCTCCGGCGATCTCGCCGGCCAGTTGCATGAGCGTCACGACGCCTCGGATTTCGAGACGAAGACGGCGGACAAGCTCGCCAAGAACTGAAAACTCCAGGCGGCCCGAGCCTCACGCGTCGGGCCGCCTCTCACAACACGCATCGCCTGGCCCCATCGGAAGCAACCACTTCATGATCACCAAAATCCTCATCGCCAATCGTGGTGAAATCGCCTGCCGCGTCATCCGCACCGCTCGGGCCATGGGTATCAAGACCGTCGCCGTCTATTCGGATGCCGACCGCGAGGCCATGCATGTGAAAATGGCCGACGAGGCGGTGCATATCGGCGCGCCGCCCTCGGCGCAGTCCTATCTCGTCATCGACCGCATCATCGGCGCGATCAAGCAAACCGGCGCCGATGCCGTCCATCCCGGTTACGGCTTCCTGTCGGAAAACCGTGCCTTCGCCGAACGTCTGAAGCAGGAAGGCGTGATCTTCATCGGCCCGCCGGTCGGCGCCATCGAGGCGATGGGCGACAAGATCACCTCCAAGAAGATCGCGGCGCAAGCCGGCGTCTCCACCGTGCCTGGCCATATGGGCCTGATCGTGGATGCCGACGAGGCGGTGAAAATCTCCACCGGCATCGGCTACCCCGTGATGATCAAGGCTTCCGCCGGTGGTGGTGGCAAGGGCATGCGCATCGCCTGGAACGACGCCGAGGCCCGCGAGGGCTTTCAGGCCTCCAGGAACGAGGCCAGGAGCTCCTTCGGCGACGACCGCATCTTCATCGAGAAATTCGTCGACCAGCCGCGCCACATCGAAATCCAGGTCCTGGGCGACCAGCACGGCAGCACGTTTCATCTCGGCGAGCGCGAATGCTCGATCCAGCGCCGCAACCAGAAGGTCGTCGAGGAGGCGCCGTCGTCTTTCCTCGATGAAGCCACCCGCAAAGCCATGGGCGAACAGGCCGTACTGCTTGCCAGGGCGGTTGGCTATTTCTCCGCCGGCACCGTCGAGTTCATCGTCGATGGCGCCAGGAATTTCTACTTCCTTGAAATGAACACCCGGCTGCAGGTCGAGCATCCCGTCACCGAACTGGTTACCGGCATCGACCTCGTCGAACAGATGATCCGCGTCGCCAATGGCGAGGCGCTCTCCTTCACGCAGGACGATGTGAAGCTCAACGGCTGGGCCATCGAAAGCCGGCTCTATGCCGAAGACCCCTATCGCGGCTTCCTGCCATCGATTGGCAGGCTGACCCGCTATCGTCCGCCAGTCGAGGGCCATCAGCCCGACGGCACCATCATCCGCAACGATACCGGCGTCTACGAGGGCGGCGAGATTTCGATGTATTACGACCCGATGATCGCCAAGCTCTGCACCCACGCGCCGGATCGCCCGCAGGCGATCGAGGCGATGGCGTCGGCGCTCGATCATTTCGAGGTCGAGGGCATCGGCCACAACCTGCCCTTCCTGTCGGCGGTCATGGCCCATCCGCGCTTCTATTCGGGCAACATCACCACCGCCTTCATCGCGGAGGAATGGCCGGATGGCTTCCACGGTGTTTCGCCGGATAACGATCAGGCCCGCCTGCTCGCCTCAATCGCCGCTTATCTCAACCTCATCGATGAGGATCGCAAGACCCGGATCTCAGGCACACTCGCCAACCATACCCGCAAGCTGGGCGCCAACTTCGTCGCCGTCGGCGGCGATCACTATTGGCCGCATGCCATCACCTTCGAGGCCGGCGTCACCACCATCAGCTACGGCGACGACATCACCCATGCCGTGTCGAGCGATTGGAAACCGGGCACGCCCTTCGCCGTCTTCACACTCAACGGCCAGGAACTCGGCGTCAAGATCTCGCGCTCCAGCACCGGCTGGCGCTTGCGCTGGCGCGGCATCGACATGGTCTACCGCGTCATGAGCCCGCGCCTTTTCGAACTCGCCCAGTTCATGCCCGTCAAGCAACCAGCCGATACATCGAAACAGCTACTCTGCCCCATGCCTGGCGTCATCACCCAAGTGCTGGTGAGGGAAGGCGACACCGTCGAAGCCGGTCAGCCACTCGCCACCGTCGAGGCGATGAAGATGGAAAACATGCTGAAGGCCGAGAAGAAGGCGCTTGTGAAGTCGATCAAGGTAGAGGCCGGGCAAAGTCTCGCCGTCGATGAAGTGATCATGGAGTTCGAGTGAGATGGATACTTGGTCAATCCATCCTGCCGAGGCGCTTCAGCATGTGTCGCCGATGATCTTGATCGCCGAAGAAGACAGCCAAAATGTTGACGATTTCAGCTGGACCATCCACGTCAAAATAAAATACGGCCTTATTCTTCGTCACGCTTCGCAATCCAGCCGCCATGTAGGTCAAGATGGTTCCCTGAAACGGTGCCGAGGCTATGGTGTCCATGTCCGCCCTAATTTCACGGATACGATCCGCGGCGCGGTTCACTGCCTCGGCCGGAGGATCGCCCAAGTTAATATACGACTCGATCAGATGATCGAAGATCACATCGAGGTCGTTGACACTGTCGCGAGACCGGACAATCTCATAGGCCATAAGAGGCCTTCTTGGCAGCGATCAAGTCTTCAATTTGTCGGTAGCTTTCTTCGCGATTCAAGAACTCCCCGGCTCGCCGTTCAGCAATCAGCGCTCTCATCGCCGCCAGCTCGGCATCTTTCATCTCGGTCTCTTCGCGAACGAGTTCAAGCCCACGTTGCACGACGGCACTCAAACTTGAATACCGGCCGTCCTCAACCAGCCGCCGGGCATATTCGTCTTGCTGATCGGAAATCGAGACAGATGCTTTTACGGTCATGGTCGCATTCTCCTTGCCTCCACGTAAAATACTACTCAGTAGCATTAGGGTCAATCGATCGGGGGGTAGTTTTATGAAAAAACCCACCTCCATGGCCGCCCTCGAAAAGCTCGGCCGTGTCCGCCTCTCCAAGTCCTTCTTCATGCGCGAATTCCTCTATTCGGAAATCGCCAATCTCCATGGCATGCCGAATATCCCTGACGATCCCGATCTCGCGATCGAGGCCGGCACCCGGCTTTGCGAGAATCTGCTCGAGCCGCTTCAGGATCGCTTCGGCCGCATCGCGCTGAGGTCTGGCTATCGCACGGGCGAGGTCAATGCCTTCGGCAACCGGCACAATTACAGCTGCGCCCGCAATGAATCGAGCTGGGCCGACCACATCTGGGATCGGCGCGATACGTTGGGCCGGATGGGCGCCACGGCCAGCATCGTCGTTCCCTGGTTTGCCGATCAGTATGAAAAGGGTGCCGACTGGCGGGCGCTCGCCTGGTGGATCCACGACCATCTGCCCTATTCACACCTCTATTTCTTCCCCATCCGCGCCGCCTTCAACATCCGCTGGCGCGAAGACCCGGAACGCCGCATCGATTCCTACATTGCCCCAAAGGGAACCTTGACCAAGAGGGGCATGGCCAATTGGGACGGCAAGCATTCGGATGAATATGCCTGGTTTACAGGCGATACCTACGAAATTGGACCACGCCAATGACTGAAAAGAAGACCATGGCCGATTGGCAGAAGCTCGCCGAACGCGAACTCAAATCCTCCCCCGACGCGCTCACCTGGCACACGCCCGAGGGTATCGACATCAAGCCGCTCTACACCGAGGCCGACACCGAAAACCTCGCCCATCTCGGCTCGCTCCCCGGCATCGCTCCATTCACCCGCGGGCCACGCGCCACCATGTATGCGGGCCGCCCCTGGACCATCCGCCAATATGCCGGTTTCTCGACGGCAGAGGAATCCAACGCCTTCTACCGCAAGGCGCTTGCGGCAGGCCAGAAGGGCCTCTCCGTCGCCTTCGACCTCGCCACCCATCGCGGCTATGACTCGGATCACCCGCGCGTCACCGGCGATGTCGGCAAGGCGGGCGTGGCAATCGATTCCGTCGAGGACATGAAGATCCTGTTCGACCGGATCCCGCTCAATGAAATGTCCGTCTCGATGACGATGAACGGCGCCGTCATCCCCATCCTCGCCAATTTCATCGTGGCGGGCGAGGAGCAGGGCGTGTCGCGTGCCGATCTTTCCGGCACGATCCAGAACGACATCCTCAAGGAGTTCATGGTCCGCAATACCTATATCTACCCGCCCGAAGCCTCGATGCGTGTTGTCGCCGACATCATCGAGTTCACCTCCAAGGAGATGCCGAAGTTCAACTCGATCTCCATTTCCGGCTACCACATGCAGGAGGCCGGCGCGACGCTGGTGCAGGAACTGGCCTTCACGCTGGCCGATGGCCGCGAATATGTCCGCGCGGCGATCGCCAAGGGGCTCGATGTCGATGATTTCGCGGGCCGGCTGTCCTTCTTCTTCGCCATCGGCATGAATTTCTTCATGGAGGCAGCCAAGCTGCGCGCCGCGCGCCTGCTCTGGTCGCGCATCATGGAGGAGTTCCAGCCGAAAAAGACGTCGTCCTCGATGCTGCGTACTCATTGTCAGACCTCCGGCGTGTCGCTGCAGGAGCAGGACCCCTATAACAATATCGTCCGCACCGCCTATGAGGCGCTGTCGGCGGCGCTGGGTGGGACGCAATCGCTGCACACCAATTCCTTCGATGAAGCCATCGCGCTGCCAACCGAATTCTCCGCCCGCATCGCCCGCAACACACAACTCATCCTCCAGCATGAAACGGGGGTCGCCAAGGTCGTCGATCCGCTCGCCGGCTCCTATTATGTCGAAAGCCTGACGGCGGAACTCGCGGAAAAAGCCTGGGCTCTCATCGAAGAGGTTGAAAGCCTCGGCGGCATGACCAAGGCCATCCATACCGGCTTGCCCAAGCGGCTGATCGAGGAAGCCGCCACCCGGCGCCAGGCCGCCGTCGATCGCGGCGAGGAGGTTATCGTCGGTGTCAACAAGTACCGCCTCAACGAGGAGGCCGATATCGAGACCCTCGACATCGACAACAAGGCGGTGCGTGAAGGCCAGGTAAGGCGCCTCGAAAAGACCCGCCAGTTGCGCGACCCCGAGAAATGGGAGGACTCGCTCGCTGCACTCAAGCAGGTTGCCCGGACGGCCAAAGGCAACCTACTCGCCGCCGCCGTCGAGGCCGCCCGCGCCCGCGCCACGGTGGGCGAAATCTCCGATGCCATGCGCGAGAGCTTCGGCGATCACACCGCCATCCCCGAAGTCGTGACCGACATCTACGGTCCCGCCAGCATCAATGACCCAGAATACCAGACGCTCGTTAGTCGGCTAAGAGCGCAGATCGACAAGTCGGGCAAGCGGCCGAAAATCCTCGTCGCCAAGCTCGGCCAGGATGGCCACGATCGCGGCGCCAAGGTCATCGCCTCGGCCTTCGGCGATATCGGCTTCGAGGTTGTCGCCGGTCCTCTGTTCCAGACGCCGGACGAGGCGGCCGACCTCGCGATCGAGAAAAAGGTCGATGTCATCGGCGTCTCCTCGCTCGCCGCAGGCCACAAGACGCTAATGCCTGAACTGGTCGATGAATTGAAGGCGAGGGGCGGCGGCCATATCATCGTCGTCTGCGGCGGCGTCATTCCGCGCAAGGATTATCAATTTCTGATGGACCACGGCGTCTCCGCCGTCTTCGGCCCCGGCACCAATGTGGTCGATGCCGCGCGTGCCGTGCTCGATCTCGCCGAGGGAAGATTGAGGAACGAATGATGCTGGGCAGGGTCAATCACATCGCACTCGCCGTGCCCAACCTCGAAGTCGCTGTCGCGCGCTATCGCGACAGCCTCGGCGCCATCGTCTCGGTGCCGCAGCCGTTGCCCGAGCACGGCGTCACCGTCGTCTTCGTGATCTTCGACAACACCAAGGTCGAACTGCTCGAACCGCTCGGCGAAAACTCCACCATTGCGGGCTTCCTGGCCAAGAACCCCGACGGCGGCATGCACCATATCTGTTACGAAGTCACCGACATCATCGCCGCGCGCGACCATCTGAAAGCCGCCGGCGCCCGTGTTCTGGGCGGCGGCGAGCCAAAAATCGGCGCCCATGGCAACCCGGTGCTCTTCCTGCATCCCAAGGATTTCTTCGGCACGCTGGTTGAGCTGGAGGAAGTGAAGTAAGGACCTGTACAGGCCGCCAATCGAGGCTTCGCCGCTAGAAAACGCGCTTCGTCAGGGCAATCCACAGATAGGTCCATATTTCCGGATCGTACCATTGCGTCGACTGGCCATGTGGGCGCCGGGGTTCAAAGTTTCCGGAAAGCACATCGTCAATCGCACGTACGCAGATATCGCGCGACATTTGAACTTGTGTATAGGCATGACCCCATATGCCATCATGACGCGCCGGGCGTCCGCGCACCTGAGCAACGATCATGCCGGTATCCACGCCGGCATCGACCAAGTGGATCGTCGCGCCGAAATTCTCGCCATCACCCATTGCGAGCGCCCAGTATCCGCCGTTCATCCCCCTGTAAGCGGGGGTTATCCCAGCGTGGTAGTTCAGTATCGGCACAGTAACACGCGCCAGCACTGATGCTTTCACCATCCGGCATCCACAAAGCAGAACGATTTGAGGGGCGATGTTTTTGAGCGTATCGAGAAACGCCTCGCTGTTGACGTTGTCGACCGCGTGCATACGGTGGATGGTGTCGATCTTGGGTCGCAGCCCCGCTGCCGCCAGTTTCCGTTTCACCGGGCGGGCATTGAACCTTTTCGCCCAGCGCACCATGAACATCGTCACCGATTGTGCCGCGACTTTGACCCGCCCAAATTTCCGGATGCGTCTGCTCAGTAATTCTTCACGCGTCTCGGGCTGCTCGCAGATGACATCGATGGGTCCATAGGCGTCGCCGAGCAGGTTGACGATGATGGACGCTATCGTGCCCCCGGCCGTCACCACGCAAATGCGCGGCTGGGTCGAGGAGATGGAAGCTTTGTTTTCAACAATCATGCCTTGGAATATGGCTCAAACAATATAGACGTTGCAACGCTTCCATCAATGGTAAGCCCGGCGTCGTTCGACCGGGCGGAAAGGGACGGTCGAATGGCTGTCGCCGTCCGTTCCACCTTCAGCCTTTCACGAACCGCTCCACCGCCTCGATCTCGTTGCGGCGGATTTCGTGCCCGCCATTGTGCCAGTCGAGCTCGACCTTCGCCCCCTGCGCGGCGAGATAATCGGCAAGCGCCTGCGTCACCCGCGCCGGCCCGATCGGATCGGTGCGTCCGGCGGTGATCAGAACATCGACGCCCTTCAGCGCCGGATTGTCCTTCGGCTGAAACGGGATCAGCGGATGCATCAGCACCGCCTTGTCGAACAGCCTGCCCTTCTCGATCAGTATATTGGCAAGAATGTTCGCACCATTCGAGAAGCCCAGCCCGATCACCTCCGATGCCTGATGCTCCTCCTTCAGGACCGATACGAAGCCGGCGAACTTCTCCGTCGCCCGGGCGAGATCGTCCATGTCGTAGACGCCCTCGCCGGTGCGCTTGAAGAAGCGCGCCGCGCCATATTCGCTCACATCGCCGCGCGGCGAGATGATCGTCGCATCTGGTATCAGGTCGGCTCCAAATTCGAAGAACTGGTTCTCGTCGCCGCCCGTGCCATGTGCCACGAAGAAGATCGGCTTGCCGGGAGCACCGGATTTCACCCGGTGCACATAGCCATGCTCTCTGGAAAGTTCGATCGTCGCCATTTACGCCTCCAGCGGCTGTAATGTCTGGGTCAGGACCGACCTGAGATGCTCGTGCTGTGTCGGCAGCTTGAGGCCCTCACCGAGGTGCTTCGTATCCTCGTCGCGGTCGAAGCCCGGCTCGTTGGTGGCGACCTCGAACAGCACGCCGCCCGGCGTCCGGAAGTAGATCGCCCAGAAGTAATCGCGGTCGATCACCGGCGTCACCTGGTAGCCCGTATCCATCAGCGCCCTGCGCACTTCGAGCTGGGTCTCGCGATTGTCGACCGCAAAGGCCACATGGTGCACCGAGCCCGCGCCCTGCTGGCCGCGATTGATGTTGGGCATGGTCTCGAGGTCGATGAACTTCGCGTCATTGCCGCTTGGCATGATGAGGCGGGTCACGCCGTCTTTCGCTTCGAACTGCTCGTAGCCCATGAATTTCATCAGTTCGGCCGTCGCACCCTCGTCGCGCAGCCGCATGGCCACCGAGTGGAAACCACGGATCGCATGATCGACGCTGATGCCGTTCTCGGTCCAGGGTTCGCGGCCATCGTCCTTCACCTCCACCAGCGCGAAACCGTCGCCATCGGGGCCGGCGAATTCCAGCCGCTTTTCGCCGAAGGTCTCGCCTCGCTTGATACCCGTCACGCCCTGCTTCGCAAGCCGCTCTTCCCAGAAACCGAGCGAGCCCTGCGGAACCGAGAATACGGTCGTGCCGACTTCACCCGTGCCCGGACGGCTGCGGCCGATATCAGGGAAGGGAAAATAGGTCATCACGGTGCCGGGCGTGCCGGCCTCATCGCCATAATAGAGATGATAGACATCCGGCGCATCGAAATTGACGGTCTTCTTCACGCGGCGAAGGCCGAGCGTGTTGGTGAAGAACTGGTTGTTCGTCCGTGCATCCGCAGCCATCGAAGTGACGTGATGCAGCCCCTTGATCTGGTTCAACATGGTAATCTCTTTCTCCGGCCCGTGCCGGGTTCTGATTGGATGACGTTTATATGCGCCTCCTCATGCGGTTCTGGTATCCCCAGCCGCGAGCACGGATTGTCTTCAAATAGTGAACGATAATTAGATAGATATGCAGAAGTAAGTTTACGATGGCCGGCGATAAAGCAGCGGCAATCCATACATCGGCTCGATGCGTCTGATCGCGTCGCTGAGACCCTCGTGCGACACATCCATGGTGAAGCCGCTCGAATGGATCATCCTGTCGGCATCGACCATGATGGCGACATGACCCTTCCAGAACACAAGGTCGCCGCGCCTCAGTTTGTCCCTGCCGATCTCGATCCCAATCGAAGCGCGCTGCATGTCGGTATCGCGTAGCACCGCGCGGCCGGTCATCATCATCGAAAGCTGCACGAGCCCTGAGCAATCCAGCCCGAAGCCCGAGCGCCCACCCCAGAGATAAGGTGACGCGAGAAAGCGTGTCGCGACATCGACGAAATCGCCGGCCAGCGGCACACCGACATCGGCCACGTGCCTGGCGATCACGGCGCCGCCATCCACCAGCAGGTAACGCGTCCCGCGTGTCTCGGCCTCGCCGAGCACGGCAATCCGGCTGCCCATCGAAAGCGCCCTGACCATCGGCCGCTTCATGTCGGGCTCGGAATAGACGAAAGTCCGCTGCGCCGTCACCCAGTGTGTCGGCTCGGCATCCGAGCCGCCCAGCGCCGTCTCCTCGACATAGCCGACATAATCGTCGACGCCCGATTTTACCCAGGCCCAGCCTCCCGTGCGGTCGAGCACGCTGACCGGTTCGCCGAACAGCAGTTCGGTATCGATGCCGGATGTAAGGCTCGGCTGCGGCCGCATAGCGGCCGTGGCTGCAATCACCCGCGAAGGCTTGCCTTCGACAAAGCGCAAGGCCTCTACCTGGCCCTCGAGCCTCTTTTCGGCAAGGTCGGTGCGGAAGGCATTCAGGCGGCGATCGAGCATGGTGTCCTCAAGCGAGCAGTCGGCCCTGGTCGATGATCAGGTCGCCGAATTTCTCAAGATAAAGCGCACCGGTCAATGTTCTTTTAATGATCACGTTGCGGCGGTCGCGATCGTCGCGCACGCGGTCGACAATGCCCATCTCGCCCATCGTGTCGAGCGCCCGCGTGATCACCGGCTTTGTCACATTGAGCGTCGTGGCCAGCCCGCGCACGGTGTGCGGCGGCGGCATGAGATAGATATGCAACAGGATCGCCACCTGCCGCATGGTGAGGTCGACGTCCCCCGCCTTCACCTGTTCCAGCGAAACCTGGTGCCAGAGGCCGAGCGCCTGCGAGGCGGTGAGTTCGACGGGCAACTGCGGCTCCCGGGATAATCGTTTCGAGACCGTTCCATTTTCCGCCAACTAGTGCTCGAACGCAAACGGAGTCGGACTGCGTGGTTAATCCGGTCGATCAGCGTCATCGATCCGACGCTGGTAACCAGCGACTCTCGAACAATATTGATTCAAGAAATCTCAAGCAGAATACCGAAGATCCTTGCGGCATTGATCTGGAACCGTGTTGTTAAGGTCGCCAGACCCGATGTGAACTCTGGCACGGCAAGGATCAAGCCGGTGTACTCACCAGCGCGAAATACCTCTATGTAACCAGTTATTAATCCAATCAGTTGAAAAGTATAAAGCTTCGCCAGGCGCAGCTTATAAAGTCGGGCGTAGCTGCTCTGTATTTTCTACACGGATATCTGCAATGGGATTTTTGGGAAAGAAGCTCGACTACGCCTATTACTTCCCGGAGCGGTCGACGCCGCTGGAAAGCGGCGATTTCGACACGGGCGAGATCACCGTCAAGGACGGCGTGGACGTCTCGGGCAAATTCTATACCATCGACGTTTCCGACACCCAGATTCGATTTGAGTTCAAAGATACCGGGATGTTTGGCGCGGCCACTTTCAACGGCGTCGTCCTCACCGATATCGATGGCGAGGTCAACCGCATGTGGGGCTTCTGGCTGCAGACCAACATGCCGGGCCTGACAAAAAAGGACATCACCATCAGCGACGACACGCTGGCGATCAACTTTACCGGCGCCGGCTTTACCAGTCACACCTATATCCATCTCCAGATTCTGTTCTCGGATAATGAGGTCTTCGGCTCAAACCTGGATGATGATCTCGCCGGCACCGACAACGCCGACAGGATCAAGGGGCGGGCAGGCAACGACATCCTGCGCAGCGATACGGCCGCTGGCATCTCTACGGCCAAGCCCGCCGCGCATGCGGGCCCTGCCGCATCGGACGCCGACAAACTCTATGGCGGCGCGGGCATCGACACCTTCGTCTTCGCCACCGGCGACACCAGCCGCCGGCACGCCGGCGCTGACACGATCTTCGATTTCGACGCGCGTGCGGGCGAGACCATCGACCTCACCGAATGGGACGCAAACAGGCGACAGGATGGCGACCAGTCATTCGATTTCATCGGCCGCCACGATTTCTCCGGCCGTGCCGGCGAGCTTCGCTACGTCATGGGCCGCAGCGACACCTGGATCGAAGGCGATACCAATGGCGACGGCAAGGCGGACTTCACCATTCATCTCGATGATGCGGTGAAGCCGAGGGCGGGGAATTTCGAGCTGTAATCGAGGGAAACGACCTAGCCCAATTCCAAATCCAATTGGGATGACATCCTGGACCATCGTCACGGCCTATAAACGGGAACGCACTTAAGCATAATTCAGCTTGACCGCTTCGCTATCGGAGACCCTTCGGAGGCTGCGACGTTCCTTGTAGGTCCCGCCATGTGTCTGAAGCGGCATGGCTCGCGCGACATTGATTTGAGCAGGACGGCGCGGCAGATTAAGCCCCTGCCCCTTGTGGGGAGGGGATGGGGCGGGGTATCAATTCGCGATCACACACCGGAGACCGTCTCATGCCTGCCCCGCATAACAAACTCAAGGCCGCGCTCAAGGCGGGCAAATTGCAGACCGGGCTCTGGCTGTCGCTTGCCAACAGCTATTCGGCCGAACTGCTCGGCGATGCCGGCTTTTCCTGGCTCTTGATCGACGGTGAGCATTCGCCGAACGATCTGCAGACCATCATGCAGCAACTGCAGGTGCTGCGCTTCTCGGAATCGAGCGTGCTGGTCCGGCCGCCGATCGGCGAGGTCTGGATCATCAAGCAGTTGCTCGATGCCGGGGCGCAATCGCTGCTCATCCCGATGGTCGAAACCCGCGAGCAGGCCGAGATCCTAGCCAAGTCCGTCCGCTATCCGCCGCATGGCACCCGCGGCGTTGGTGCGGGTGGGGCGCGCGCCTCCCGCTTCAGCTATATCACCGACTATACGGCGACGGCGGACGCGGAAATCCTGCTCATGGTGCAGGTCGAAAGCATGAAGGCAATCGAGGCGATCGACGAGATCGCTGCCGTCGATGGCATTGATTGTGTCTTCATCGGTCCCGCCGACCTCTCCGCCGACATGGGCTATCTCGGCAATCCCTATGCGCCCGAAGTGACCGCTGTCATCGAAGGGGCGATCAAGCGCATTCTCAAGCATGGCAAGGCCGTCGGCATCTATATGGCGAACCCTGAACTGGCCAAACACTTCATCAAACTCGGCGCGACGTTCATCGCCATCGGCAATGACGCCGGCCTGCTGACCCAGGGCTCCAAGCAGTTACGGGCCATCTACGAATAACCTATATATGTTACGATTTTCACAAATCGGTTGACGTTTTGGCCGAACGGTTACATCCTGTGGTTCCATCAGAACTGAAGGAATTGTTTCATGGCGCCCCGCAACAAGGACCGGCTCGACCAGCTTGCCGCGCTCCTCGGCGAACGCGGCGTGATGCATCTCAGGGACGCCGCCCAGCGGCTCGGCGTATCCGAGATGACCATCCGGCGCGACATATCAGGCGACGCGGCGCGCTTTGCCTATCTCGGCGGCCATATCATGCCGGCGGGAAAGGTCGAGCCCGAGCAGCCCTATGACCTGCAAAAGCAGGCCGACCGGCACGCGCCAGCCAAGCGGGAAGCCTGCCGCCACGCATTCACCCATATCCACGCCGACGACACGATCTTTGTCGATTGCGGCACGACGCTGTCACATCTAATTGATCTTGTTCCGGAAACCATGCCGGTCACGGTCGTATGCTATGCGCTCAACATCGCCGAGCGCTTGTCGCGGGCGCCCAATATCAGGCTCATCGTGCTTGGTGGCCTCTATCATCCGGAGACGGCATCGTTCTCCGGTCCTCAAGGGCTCGATACGCTGGACCGCGTCGGAATCAACACCGCATTCCTCTCTGCCGCCGGTCTCGACGAGACGCGTGGCGCCACCTGCGCTCATTTCCATGAGGTTGCGGTCAAGCAGAAGGCAATCGCTACCGCCCAGAAGAACCTGCTGGTGATCGACAATTCCAAGCTTGGCCGGGTCAAACCTGCCTTCTTCGCCCGTGCCGACGCTTTCGACGTGATCTATACCGAAGACGGGCCCTGGTTTGCCGAGGAAGCCGCCTGAGGAGCCACGCTGATGGCGTATTGATGTGCGAGATTGCGCTTGACCATGCCAATGAATGATGCAATCATCACATAAATTTGATAGAAATATAACAATCTCGGACCGGACAGTCCCAGGGAGGTTGACGTGGATACGACAATAATGGAAAGGCCGAAGCTAGCGACCAATCACGGCTGGCCGCGCAATCCCGGCATGGAGCTCGATCTCGGCTGGGTCGCGGAACAGCGGGTCAATCTCTCCGCCGGCGAGCGGCGCGTGGCCTCGCTGCCCGGCCGCCGAACGGTGAAGAAGGATGCGCAGGCCGCCTGGCTGCTCAAGGCGCTGACCTGCATCGACCTGACCACGCTCAACGGCGACGACACGGCCGGCCGCGTCAAGCGGCTCTGCGCCAAGGCGGCCCATCCTATTCGCCAGGACATTCTCGACAGCCTGGGGATGGGCGACCGCAGGATCACGACAGGCGCGGTCTGCGTCTATCACCGTTTCGTCTCTACCGCGGTCGAGGCGCTTGATGGCACCGGCATTCCGGTCGCCGCCGTCTCCACCGGCTTTCCCGCCGGCCTTTCGCCGCATGCGACCAAGATCAAGGAGATCGAGGCATCGGTCGCTGATGGCGCCAGGGAAATCGACATCGTCATTACCCGCGAACATGTGCTGACCGGCAATTGGGACGCGCTCTACAAGGAAATGCAGGAGTATCGCGCCGCCTGCGGCGACGCCCACGTGAAGGCCATTCTCGCGACCGGCGATCTCAAGACCTTGCGAAACGTCGCCCGCGCCTCGCTGGTCTGCATGATGGCGGGCGCGGATTTCATCAAGACCTCGACCGGCAAGGAGGGCACGAATGCGACGCTGCTGGTGACGCTGATCATGCTCCGGATGATCCGCGACTACCAGGAACGCACCGGCTTCAAGGTCGGCTACAAGCCGGCCGGCGGGATTTCAGCGGCCAAGGACGTGCTGAATTACCAGTTCCTGATGAAGGAGGAACTCGGCCGCGAATGGCTTGAGCCCGACCTCTTCCGCATCGGCGCCTCGACGCTGCTTTCCGATATCGAGCGCCAGCTCGAGCACCATGTCACGGGCGCCTATTCGTCCTTCAACAGACACCCGATTGGATGATTGCCATGACCGAAGCAAAGATGAGCGTAGCAAAATTCTTCGACGACATGTCCTATGGCCCCGCCCCCGAAGCCGATACCGAAGCGCGCGGTTGGATCAAGCGCCACAACGGCACGTTCGGCCATTTCATCAATGGCGAATTCCGGGCTTCCTCCGGCAACAAGACCTTCGTCACCCATGAGCCGGCGACCGGCGGCGATCTCGCCAAGCTCGCGATCGGCACCAAGGACGATGTCGATGCCGCCGTTGCCGCCGCCCGCAAGGCGCAGGCGCAGTGGGCGAAGCTTTCCGGCCACCAGCGGGCGCGGCATCTCTATGCGCTCGCCCGCATGATCCAGCGCCACGGCCGCCTGCTCGCGGTGGTCGAGGCGATCGACAACGGCAAGCCGATCCGCGAGACGCGCGATATCGACGTGCCGCTCTCTGCCCGGCATTTCTACCATCATGCCGGCTGGGCGCAGCTGCAGGAGAGCGAATTTTCCGACCATGTGCCGGTGGGCGTCGTCGGCCAGATCATTCCGTGGAATTTCCCGCTGTTGATGCTGGCCTGGAAGGTCGCGCCGGCCTTAGCGCTCGGCAATACGGTGATCCTGAAGCCCGCCGAATTCACTTCGCTGACGGCGCTGCTGTTTGCCGAACTGGCGGCCGCCGCAGGCCTGCCACCGGGCGTTCTGAACGTCGTGACCGGCGAAGGCGAGACCGGCGCCTTGATCGTCGAGCATGACGGCATCGACAAGGTCGCGTTCACCGGCTCGACCGATGTCGGCCGCATCATCCGCGAAAAGACCGCCGGAACAGGCAAGTCGCTGACGCTGGAACTCGGCGGCAAGTCGCCCTTCATCGTCTTCGACGATGCCGATCTCGATGGCGCGGTGGAAGGCGTGGTCGATGCGATCTGGTTCAACCAGGGCCAGGTCTGCTGCGCGGGCTCCCGCATTCTGGTGCAGGAGGGCGTCGCCGAGAAGTTTCACGCGCGGCTCAGGCGCCGCATGCAGTCGCTCCGTGTCGGCCAGCCGCTCGACAAGGCGATCGACATGGGCGCCATCGTGGCACCCGTGCAATTGAAGCGCATCGAGGCGCTGGTCAAGCAGGGCGTCGAGGAAGGCGCGACGCTCTACCAGAGCGAGATCGAACTGCCGAAGGGCGGCTCCTTCTTCCGGCCGACTTTGCTTGCCAATGTGCAGCCAACCTCGATTGTCGCGACCGAGGAGATATTCGGACCGGTCGCGGTCTCGATGACCTTCCGCACGCCCGAGGAAGCCGTGCAGCTTGCCAATCACTCCCGCTACGGCCTTGCGGCCAGCGTGTGGAGCGAGACGATCGGGCTGGCGCTGCATGTCGCGGCACGGCTGCAGGCGGGCGTGGTCTGGGTCAATGCCACCAATCTCTTCGACGCGGCGGCAGGCTTCGGCGGCAAGAAGGAGAGCGGTTTCGGCCGTGAGGGCGGGCGCGAGGGCGCCTACGAATATCTCAAGCCCAAGGCCTGGGCCAACCGCAAGGCGCGGCTCGATTATGCCGTGCCGCAGCTGCGCACCACGGCTGGCGACTTCTCGGCACCGCTGATCGATCGCACCGCGAAACTCTTCATCGGCGGCAAGCAGGCGCGGCCGGATGGCAACTACAATCGCCCGATCGCTTCGCCCAAGGGCAAGCTGGTCGGCGAGGTCGGCGAGGGCAACCGCAAGGACATCCGCAACGCCGTGGTCGCGGCGATCGGCGCGTCGAGCTGGGGCAGTGCGACCGCGCATAACCGGGCGCAGATCCTCTACTACATCGCCGAGAACCTCTCGGGCCGGGCGGATGAATTCATCGCCCGCCTCGCTGCCCAGACGGGCCGTACGCACGGTTCGGCGCGGGCGGAGTTCGATGCCTCGGTGTCGCGGCTGTTCACCTATGGCGCATGGGCCGACAAGTATGAGGGCGCGATCCATCAGCCGCCGTTGCGCGGCGTCGCACTCGCCATGCCGGAACCGCAGGGCGTGGTGGGCGTGATCTGCCCGCCGGAAGCGCCGCTCTTGGGCTTCATCAGCCTCGTGGCACCCTTGATCGCGGTGGGCAACAGGGCGGTCGTGGTGCCGAGCGAGCCCTATCCGCTGTCGGCGACGGATTTCTATTCGATCCTCGAAACCTCCGATGTGCCGGCCGGCGTGGTCAATATCGTCACCGGTTCGGCGATGGAGCTGGGCAAGGCGCTCGCCAGCCACAACGATGTCGACGCGGTCTGGGCCTTCGGCTCGCAGGCGCTGTCGGAGATGGTGGAGAAGGCCTCGACCGGCAATCTCAAGCGGGTGTTCACCGATTACGGCAAGGCATACGACTGGATGGATGCGGCGCAGGGCGAGGGGCCGCTTTACCTCCGCCGCGCCACCGACATCAAGAATGTGTGGATTCCTTACGGCGAGTGAGCCGGAACGGGTGTTGATGAGGATTGCCGGCGCCGGGGAAGTCTGATCTGGTGCCGGCATGAATGCCATTCCCTCCGCCATTCGTGGCCCGCTCTTCATGGTCATCGCGACCGGTTCCTATGTCGTCAACGACACGCTGATGAAGCTCGCCACGTCCGGCCTGCCGCCCTATGAGGTGCTGATGTTGCGCGGGCTGTGGGCTGCGGCGTTCGGGTTTCCGATGCTGTTCGCGCTCGGATATATCAGGCAGCTGCCGATGCTGTTCGAGGGGCGGGTGCTGACGCGCAACCTGCTCGAGACGGCAGCGATCCTGGCATATATCGTCGCGCTCGCCCATATGCCGATCGCCGATTCCTCGGCGCTCGGGCAGCTGACGCCGATCCTGGTTCTGCTCGGCACCTCGATCCTGTTTCGCGAGCGGATCGGCGGCATCAGGATGGCGCTGATCGTGCTCGGCTTTGGCGGCGCGGTGATGGTGGCGCAGCCGACGATGGCTGGGATCTCGATCTTCGCGCTTCTGGCGCTCGCCAATGCGGTGTTTGCAGCCGCCCGCGACATCGCCGGACGGCGGGTGAGTGCCGAGGTGCCCGGGATGATCGTGGCGATCTCGGCGGTGGTCGTGGTGCTGGCCGGCGCCGTGATCGCGCATGTCTCGCTCGAGACCTGGGTCACGCCCGGCACCGGCCACCTGACGCTGCTGGCAGGCGCGGGGTTCTTCCTCATCTTCGGGCATTTCTTCATCTTCATGGCCTATCGCACCGGTCCGACGGGGGTGGTGGCGCCGTTCTACTATACGTTCTCGGTCTGGGCGGTGATTTCGGGGCTGGTCGTGTTCGGGGAATTCCCCAATGCGCTGGCGGTGGCCGGCATCGTGCTGGTGATATCAAGCGGGCTGGTGATCGTGACGCTGGACGAGCGGCGGCGACGGTTGACGGTGGTGGCGTAAGGGTTGGAGTTTGTGGCACACCCCCCTCTGGCCTGCCGGCCATCTCCCCCTCAAGGGGGGAGATTGGATGAGGCGATCGCTCGGCTTCCCTTGACTGTAATGCAAGCAGCGCTCGACGCTGATGTGGGGCGGGGCGAGCGCCTCTAGCCGATCTCCCCCCTTGAGGGGGAGATGCCCGGCAGGGCAGAGGGGGGCGAGCTTGCTCTGCCCTCACTTATAGTTCCTCCAGTCGTCCAACGCCGCGTCGTCCGGGACCACATACTGGCGGTCCTCCCGCAGATTGAGCGGTTGATCATCGTCCACGGCTTCATAGCCGCCGTTGTAAGTGCCGCAAGTCTTCGGCGTCACCCCATGAGCGGCCTGCCACCGAGGGTCCTTTTCGATGTCCTCCGGCTTGCGCTTGCGGTAGAGTGCCAGCCAGTCATCGAACTTCCGGGCCATGCGCGGACGGCCGCGCCGGGTGGCGCGGATGATTTCGATGGCGGCTTCCTCCAGCGCGCGCTGTTCGGGATCGCGGGCGGGACAGGCGTCCGGGATGTCGTCGGCGATCAGGATGACGGTTCTGTAGAGGGCGTCGAAGACCGCGCGCTGTGCGGGCGGGAGAAAATGCACGCAGGCCGCATCATGGGTGCTGGTCATCACGCGGTTGCAGCGGCGCTTGCGCCGGCAATCCTTGAGGCGGCAGACGAGCTGCGGCATGGCGAGCATTTCAGCCGTAACGCGCATCAGGGCATTGCAATCTTCTTCGATGAGATAGAGGCGGTTCTGTTTCATTGGGGCTCCTTCAGGGCATGGGATTGCGTTCACGCGGGCGATTTCGCTCCGTGGTTTGGCCATGCACGTCCCCGATCCCCTTGCCTTGGCATGAAGGATCGGCCGGGGCACGTCTCCGTGCCGAGTTATATGACCGCTTTCGCGGCCGTTAAGACACGTCGCCGTGCCCCGTCAAACGGTGTCTCCATCCCCGAACTCGCCAGCACTGCCCCCGTTGTCCCGCAGCCTTTGAGGAGCCTTGGGGAACGATCATGTGTGCGCTACAGCGCACGTCCGGGGCGAAACTCAGTGTTTCCACTGCCGTCCCCAGAGGACTGGCCCTTCTCGCGGACGCCCCACATGGAGACTTACGTCGCTTCTCCATACCGGTCACCGGTCCCGCCTCGCCCTGACGCCTCAGGGTGTAGCCGATACGGAACGGGAGGGAGTATGACACGGGTTTGAGGGTTTGGGAAGATGAAAGAGGATTATTTTCCTATTATGGGTGATAAGCGATTGATTATGTTTTGAAGAAAGTGATCCAAGATTCACCCCTCACCAACTTCGGCCAAGGGTTCACTATCGTTCACCCGGCCTTCGTATCCTCTCCCGCAAAGGGAGAGGTAGGGTGCCACGCTCGCCACCTTCGATTGAGGCGACGCAGTGCGGCGGGTTTACCTCTCCCTTTGCGGGAGAGGATACGAAGGCCGGGTGAGACCAAAGGTCGAATGCCTGGCCAAAGTTGGGGTCTTACTTTCTCGCACCAACTGCGATAGCGAATATCTCGGGAACTGATCCCGTCTCTACGAAGCAATCAACCACAGGAGGCCACCATGTCCAAGAACTACCACCACCTCCACGACGTGAGCTTTTGAGGTCACGTCCAAGCGACGCAAGTCCTTCCCATCCGAAGCGCGGGTGAAGACCGGGATCCGGGTGATCCATGGCGACGTCGAGCTGATCGAAAAACTCGGCCGCAACGACCCCTGCCCTTGCGGTTCACGGAGGCGGTTTCAAGAACTGCTGCCTGAAATCCGGGGACTATGACGGGTCGCTCAGGGATCACTATTTTTAGGGAAAGGTAGCGAAATTGCGAGGTTGGACCGGTGGAAATGCGGGTCCAACCGTGCCCCGATGACACCCCCGCAAAAAGGCTTAGAAAACCGGCATGAAGTCCGCACAGCTTTCTTACCATCCGACTTTTCCATGGGCACCATTGAGTGGCCGCGTCGGCGCGCGAATGCATGGCTGGGTTCGCGAACGGACGGCCAGTGGCCAGCACAAGCGCCCCAGCTGGGTCACACATCCTTTTCTTGATCAACGCAAATTGTGGTGCCTGCTCTCAGTCCACTTTCAGGGCGTCGATCTTCGCTTCGCCATGCCCGAAGAGCTCGATCACTTCATTGAGGTGATGTCGCGAAATCCCTTGCCGTCAGGACCTTCGCTGGTTCCAGGACACCCAATCGGGCGGCCTAAGAACCACTGGCTTGCAAGACTGCCGAAAGCGGCCAAGCCGTGGAAATATAGGCAGGCTGTATGCAAATATCTTTCAGACAACGAGACGGTGGGTGAGTTTAGGGACTTCTACAAGGGACGACCAATCGTGTTCGAGTTTGAAGGCGTCTTCGACTCTTTTCTGGAAGCAAAGTGGAGTCATCGGGAAGGACGTAGCGCCGACTGAGATTGAACTCGGCGTACCTTCCTCGGGCGCTCGCTTGCACGCCGCCCTCCCCTTGTGCCATCACTTCGCCATGGCCTTCACGCTCCGTCAGCTCCAGTATTTCATCGCGGTTGCCGAGAATGGCACCGTCAGCGGTGCGGCGCAGGCGCTTTCCATCTCGCAATCCTCGGTGACGGAGGCGGTCAAGGAGCTGGAGTCCGATCTCGGCGTGGCGCTGTTCGAGCGGCATTCGCGCGGGCTTACGATCACCCATGACGGGCACCAGTTTCTCCGGCATGCGCAGAATATCCTGACCCAGGTGTCGGATGCCCGGCGGAGCTTTTCCGGCAAGAAGGACGAGATGAGCGGGTCGCTCAATCTCGGCGTCACCTCGCTGGTCGCGGGCTATGTGCTGTCGGACCTGCTCAGGCGCTATCGCCGCGCCTATCCCGGCGTCGATGTTACGGCACTCGAGGACAATGGCAGCTATCTCGAACACCTGCTGATCGGCGGCGAGCTGGATATCGCGGTGATGACGATCTCCAACCTGCGCGACCGCATGGCGCTGCAGGCCGAGATCATCGAGACCTCGCCCTATCGGCTGTGGCTGCCGCTCGGCCACAAGCTGGGCGGGGCCGACATTATCTCGGTGAAAGATATCGCGCAGGAGCCGCTGATCATGCTGACGGTGGACGAGATCGAGGAGAATACGGGAAAGCTGCTGACCGCGCTGGGCGCCAAGCCGCATGTTGCCTTCCGGACACGCTCGGTCGAGGCGGTGCGCAGCCTGGTGGCGACGGGTGCCGGCGTGGCTTTGCTGCCGGACCTCGTCTACCGGCCATGGTCACTGGAAGGTGACCGGATCGAGAGCCGTGATGTTTCCGGCGCGCTGCCTGTCGTGCAGGTGGGGCTGGTGTGGCGGCGGGGGTCGAGTTTGCCGGCGGCTGCAAAGGAATTTCTCAGGGTTGCTGAGACGGCTCGGGCGGTTAGGGACAGGTAACAAATCCATCATGCTACCGGCGGGCGCTTCGCCAATTGCGCGGGAATAGCCGCCGAGCGATACTCGTGGTCTCGACTTTCTCAACTTCCTGGGGCATTATTGAAATACAACACCCCCAATTGTCGGAAGTGTCGATCAAGATGAGACCTCAGATTTTCAAGTTTGCAGTCCTGTTTTTTCTTGCCCTGCTTGGTGCCGCAGGCACATCGCGCGCCGAAGAAAATATCGGACAACTCTGCGCATTTCGTTGTGCCCCAAGCGCCGGCACATCGAAAAACGATCAGTGTATGGGAGATTGTTTCTCGTCTTTCGAACCTGACCGCAAAATACCTACAGCGGCGGCAAAGACTGACATAAAGGCGCTTCATGGATATTGGTTGAACAAGGGGACGCCCTGCAGCACACCGAGCTTCGATTCATGGACTATAGATGCATCTGGCGCCTCTGGCTACGAGTCGTCTTGCGCGCTTCGCTCGGCGACCAGAAAGGGCAAGGTTTTCACGCTCAAGCAACGCTGCGAATACTTTGAAAACGAGGTGAAGGACGAGACAATTCGGGTGCGGATTATCAGTCGTAAGGAAATAGACATATCAGGCACCCGCTACAAAAAATGCCCTCGCCCCTAATGATTACGACTCACTGTTAGTGACCTTAGTACCGGCCAGCCGGCCGAGCACTCCACGGTGTCGCCGAAAATGAGCGAAATTGCTATCGGAGAAACCGATACCGCAATTCTGAATAAAGGATTTGCGAAAGCGGCAAAACTTTGGCTTCATGTCATCCGTGGGAACCACAACTAAAAACGGGAGACGAGCATGAAGACTTTTCTGAAAGCCACGACAGCACTCGCCATCGCCGCAAGCTTCACGACCAATGTCGTCGCCGCCGAAATGCTCAAGGAAATCGGACCGGGTGAAGGCGAAGTTTCGATCGTCGCCTGGGCCGGCTATATCGAGCGCGGCGAAACCGACAAGGGCTATGACTGGGTCACCGATTTCGAAAAGGCCACCGGCTGCAAGGTGACCGTCAAGACCGCCGCGACATCCGATGAAATGGTGACGCTGATGAACCAGGGCGGCTTCGACCTGGTGACCGCCTCGGGCGACGCATCGCTGCGGCTCGTGGCCGGCGGCAAGGTGGCGCCGATCAACACGGCGCTGATCAAGAGCTGGGGCACGATCGACGACCGGCTCAAGGATGCACCCTGGCACACGGTGGATGGCGTTCATTATGGTACGCCCTACCAGTGGGGTCCGAATGTGCTGATGTACAATACCAAGGTTTTCGGCGACAAGGCGCCGGATAGCTGGGGCGTGGTGTTCACGGAACAGAACCTGCCTGATGGCAAGACCAATAAGGGCCGCGTGCAAGCCTTCGACGGGCCGATCTACATTGCCGACGGCGCGCTTTACCTCAAGGCGACCAAGCCCGAACTCGGAATCAAGGATCCCTACGAGCTGAACGAGGCGCAATACACTGCCGTGCTCGAATTGCTCAAGGGCCAGCGCTCGCTGGTCGGCCGCTACTGGCACGACGCCATGGTGCAGATCGACGACTTCAAGAACGAAGGCGTCGTGGCATCGGGCTCCTGGCCGTTCCAAGTCAACCTGCTGGAAGCCGACAAGCAGCCGGTGAAATCGACCTTCCCCAAGGAAGGCGCGACGGGCTGGGCGGATACGACCATGATGCATGCCGATGCGGCGCATCCCAATTGCGCTTACATGTGGATGGAGCATTCGATCTCGCCGAAGGTGCAGGGCGATCTCGCAGCCTGGTTCGGCTCGGTGCCTGCCGTTCCGGCCGCCTGCAAGGGTAACGCGCTGCTGACCGACACAGGCTGTGCCCATAACGGTTTCGACAATTTCGAGAAGATCAGCTTCTGGAAGACGCCGGTCGCGAAATGCGCCAGCCAGGGCGAATGCGTGCCGTATCATCGCTGGACGAGCGACTATATTGCGGTGATGGGCGGGCAGTAAGCTCTACATCCGGGCGTACCCCTCTCTGCCCCGACGGGCATCTCCCCCTCAAGGGGGGAGATTGGTTGGGGTCGCGCTCATTGCCCAATTTGACCACGCCTCAGTTTCTATCGATGGATAGAAGCAAGGCGTAGCCGCGAGCCGATCTCCCCCCTTGAGGGGGAGATGTCCGGCAGGACAGAGGGGGGTGCCCTTCTGCATCAATTTCACGGAGACCCCCATGACCCCGGCTGTCACATTCCGCGCCGTGTCGCGCCATTTCGGCCACGTCAAGGCTGTCGATCAGGTCAATCTGCAAATCGCGGAAGGCGAGTTCTTTGCGATGTTGGGGCCGTCCGGGTCGGGCAAGACGACGTGCCTCCGGCTGATCGCCGGCTTCGAACAGCCGACCGGCGGCGAGATCGCCATCTTCGGGGAGAACGCCAATGGCGTGCCGCCGTGGAAGCGCAACGTCAACACGGTGTTCCAGGACTACGCGCTGTTTCCGCATATGAGCATTCTCGACAATGTCGCCTATGGGCTGATGGTCAAGGGCGTGGACAAGGCGACGCGGCTGAAGTCGGCCGAGGAGGCTTTGGCTATGGTCGCGCTCCCCGGTTATGGCACCCGCAAGGCTGGCCAACTCTCGGGAGGCCAGCGGCAACGGGTGGCGCTGGCCCGCGCGCTGGTCAACAAGCCGAAGGTGCTGCTGCTCGACGAGCCGCTCGGCGCGCTGGACCTCAAGCTGCGCGAGCAGATGCAGGAGGAACTCAAGACGCTGCAGAAGGCGCTCGGCATCACCTTCGTCTTCGTCACCCACGACCAGGGCGAGGCGCTTTCCATGGCCGATCGGGTCGCGGTGTTCAACAATGGCGGTATCGTGCAGGCGGGGACGCCCGAGGATATCTACCAGCGGCCGGCCTCGAAATTCGTCGCCGATTTCGTCGGATCCGCCAACATCCTGCCGCCGGATTTCACCGCGAAGCTGACGGGTACGCGGGCCTGGTCGAGCGTCCGGCCGGAGACGATCGAGCTTGGCGCGGCGGCCGGTGATGCGTTCGGTATTTCGGGCACGCTTGCGGCGCGAAGCTTTCTCGGTTCGGTGACCCGCGTGGGCGTCGATGTCGATGGATTGCGGCTGCATGCCAACCTTCCCGCCGCGGCGGCGCTGCCGGCCGAGGGCGAAGCCATCGCACTCAATTTTACCCGCAAGTCGTTGCACACGCTGGGTGACGCGGCATGAGCACGATCACCTCACCCGCCGTGATGGCCAAGGAGGATGGCGCCGTCGGGCGGCTGTCGGCGACCTTCTGGCGCCGGCCGAAGCTGTTGCTCGCGCTGATGCTGGCGCCGCCGCTGCTGTGGCTCGGTGTCATCTATATCGGCTCGCTCTTCGCGCTCCTGGCACAGAGCTTCTTTTCGCTCGACGATTTCACCGGACAGGTGAAATACGAGCTGACGCTATCGACCTATGCGCAGTTGTTCCGCCAATCGAATTTCGACATCATCGTCCGCACGGTGGTGATGGCGGCGCTGGTGACCGTGGTCTCCGCGATCATCGCCTTTCCGATCGCCTACTATGCCGCGCGCTATGCCAAGGGCCGGTGGAAGGCGCTGTTCTATCTCGGCGTGACGCTGCCGCTGTGGTCGAGCTATCTGGTGAAAATCTATGCCTGGAAGATGATCCTGGCCAAGGAAGGCATCATTTCCTGGGTGTTCGGCAAGCTGTCGCTGACCTGGCTGCTGGAGGCCTATCTGGCACTGCCCTTCGTCGGCGGCAATTCGCTGTCGATCAGTTACACCGGCACGCTGCTGGTCTTCGTCTATGTCTGGCTGCCCTATATGATCCTGCCGGTGCAGGCGGCGCTCGAACGAGTGCCCGGCAACCTGATCGAGGCGAGCTACGATCTCGGCGGCTCGCCGAGGCAGACATTCCGCCATGTGCTGCTGCCGCTTGCGCTGCCCGGTATCATTGCGGGCTCGATATTCACCTTCTCGCTGACATTGGGCGATTACATCATCCCCGGCATTATCGGCTCGTCGCGGCTGTTCATCGGCCAGGCGGTCTATACCCAGCAGGGTACGGCCGGTAATGTTCCGCTCGCCGCCGCCTTCTCGGTGGTGCCGATCATAATCATGGCCTTCTATCTCTGGATGGCGAAACGCCAGGGGGCCTTCGATGCGCTCTGACAAGATGAATTCCGCCCCCCTCGCCCTGAAGCTCGCCGCCGGCGCCGGACTTCTCTTCCTGTCGCTGCCGATCCTGCTGATCTTCGTCTATGCCTTCACGACCGAGGAAAAGAGCTTCAAATGGCCGCCCCCGGGCTTCACGCTGCAATGGTTCGGGCGTGCCTGGGACCGGCCGGACGTATGGGCGGCGCTGTCGCTCTCCGTGCAGGTCGCGGCGATCGCAACGGCGGTGGCGCTGGTGCTCGGGACGCTCTGCGCGGCGGCTGTCGCGCGGTCGAATTTCTTCGGCAAGGAGGCGATCTCTCTGCTGGTGATCCTGCCGATCGCGCTGCCCGGCATCGTCACCGGTATCGCGCTTCGCTCGGCATTCGGCATCATGGAGATCCCCTTCTCGTTCTGGACCATCGTGCTCGGCCACGCGACCTTCTGCGTCGTGGTGGTCTACAACAATGCGGTGGCGCGCTTCCGGCGCATGTCCGGCTCGCTGATCGAGGCGAGCTACGATCTCGGCGCCAGTGGTTTCCAGACCTTCCGTTACATCATCCTGCCGAATATCGGCACGGCGCTGCTGGCCGGAGGCATGCTGGCCTTCGCGCTTTCCTTCGACGAAGTGATCGTGACGACGTTTACGGCCGGCCAGCAAACGACGCTGCCGATCTGGATGCTGGAGGAACTCATCCGGCCACGCGAGCGCCCGGTGACCAATGTCGTGGCGATGCTGGTGGTGCTGGTGACCTTCCTGCCCATTCTGGGCGCCTATTACCTGACCCGAGACGGCGCAGAGACCGCCGGATCCGGAAAATGACCGAGGAGAAGACAATGGATACGCAAATGCTGATCGGAGCGAAATTCGAAGCCGGGACCGAGATGGAGGAGCAGATCCTCAACCCGAAGACCGGCGAGACCGTGCTGGCGCTGCCCGAAGCCTCGACATCGCAGATCGATGCCGCCGTCGATGCCGCTGAGAAAGCCTTCACCACATGGTCTGAGACCACGCCTGCGCAGCGCTCGAACTATCTGCTGAAGATCGCCGATGCGATCGAGAAGGATGCCGAGGGCTTTGCAGCACTTGAATCGCTCAATTGCGGCAAGCCGATCAACGCCGTGCTCAACGATGAGATACCAGCGATCGTCGATTGTTACCGCTTCTTCGCGGGCGCCATCCGCTCCATGCATGGGCCGGTGGCGGCGGAATACCTGCCCGGTTTCACCTCGATGATCCGCCGCGATCCGGTCGGCATTATCGGCTCGATCGCGCCGTGGAACTATCCGCTGATGATGGCGGCCTGGAAGCTGGCGCCGGCGCTGGCGGGCGGCAACACTGTTGTCATCAAGCCATCCGAACAGACGCCACTCACCACGCTGAAGCTCGCCAAGGTGTTTGCCGATATCCTTCCCGAGGGCGTGGTCAATGTCGTGCTCGGCCGTGGCGAGACGACTGGAAACTACCTGATCAACCATCCCAAGATCAACATGGTGTCGATCACCGGCGACATCGCCACCGGCAAAAAGGTGCTGGCGGCGGCTTCCAAGACCGTGAAGCGCACGCATCTCGAACTTGGCGGCAAGGCGCCGGTGATCATCTTCGACGATGCCGATATCGATGCCGCCGTCTCGGCAATCCGCACCTTCGGCTACTACAATGCCGGCCAGGATTGCACGGCGGCCTGCCGCATCTATGCGCATGGCAAGATCTACGACAAGTTTGTGGAGGACCTCGCCAGCGCCGTCTCGACCATCAAGTTCAATCAGGCCGACGATACCGAAAACGAGATCGGGCCGCTGATCTCCAAGCGCCAGCGCGACCGGGTGTCGAGCTTCGTCGAGCGCGCCGCCGAACTCGGCCATATGCAGATCGCCACTGGCGGCAAGAACGGTTCGGACAAGGGCTTCTTCTTCCAGCCAACCGTGGTGGCTGGTGCCAAACAGGACGACGAGATCGTGCGCCGCGAGGTGTTCGGGCCTGTCGTGTCAGTGACCAGGTTCGGTGATGACGACGATGTCATCGGCTGGGCCAATGACAGCGATTATGGTCTCGCGTCCTCCGTGTGGACCAAGGACGTGTCGCGGGCCATGAAGGCAGCGGCCAAGCTGCAATATGGCTGCACCTGGGTAAACACGCATTTCATGCTGACCAATGAAATGCCGCATGGCGGCGTCAAGCAATCCGGCTACGGCAAGGACATGTCTATGTATGCGCTTGAAGACTATACCGTCGTCCGGCATGTTATGATCGCGCATTGAAGCAAATAGTTCGGGATGGGCCAGCCATGGATGCGACGACCGCGACGATGCGCGTCCTGGAGCCCTATCCCGGCATCCTCGCCTACTACGACGGGCGGATCGAGGGCAAGCGGCTGCATTCCGAAGCGCCGAACTGGGTGGATGACGGCGCCTACAATCTCGGCATCGCATCCTATGCCCTTGTCGGCGACGGGCGGGCGATCGTCTACGACACGCATATGACGATCGAACATGCACAGACGATTCGCCGACATCTCGAAGGGCTGAGCGTTACGGCAATTCAGGTCGTGCTCAGCCACTGGCATACCGATCATATCGCCGGCAATGTGGTGTTCGCCGATTGCGAGATCATTGCGCTGACGGCGACGGCCGAGGCCATGGAGGCAAACCGCGACAAGCTCGAAACCGGCACGCCGCCGATTTTGCCCGTGGTGATGCCGACGCGGACCTTCGAGGAATCGATGGCGCTTGAGATCGGTGGACGGCGGGTGGAACTGCACCATTTCAACATCCACAGTGCCGATGGCTGCGTGTTGTGGCTGCCGGAGGAGAGAATCCTGCTTGCGGGCGATACGCTGGAGGATACGATCACCTATATTTCGGAGCCTGAGCACATCGAGATCCATATCAAGGAGCTCGAACGGATGGCGACCTGGCCGATCGACCGCATATTGCCGAATCATGGCGACCCCGACCGGATCGCGGCCGGCGGCTATCGCAAGACGCTGATCGACGCGAACCGCGAATATCTCGAACGGCTGATCGACCCCGAGGAGTCGAGCCGGGCGCGAACCCAGTCTCTCGCGGAATTTATCGAGCGCGACATCGCAACGGGCGCGGTGATCTATTTCGCGCCATACGAGACGGTGCATCGGGAGAATGTCGCGGCGGTCGGCCGCGACAATCCTCACGATTAGCTGGCGGCGCGGCGATAGAAGGCGAGAGAGCCGGCGAGGGTCAGGAGCGCTGTGCCGCAGATGCGGTCGAGCCACAGCGCGCCCGAGCGCCTGAGCAAGCGCACCGCTTGCGAGCCAAGCACAGCATAGGCCAGCATGATCAGAAAATCGATTGCAGCGAAGACCACGGCAAGCACGGCATATTGCTCGACCTGCGGCGCCGAGGGCACGACGAATTGCGGCAGAAAGGCCGAGAAGAACAGATAGCCCTTGGGATTGGTGACTGCGACCAGAAAACTCTTGAGGAAGAGCGAGAGGCGTGAACCGGTGCCCGTGTCAGTGACATTCAGCGACTGGTCGAGCGAGCCCTTCGAGCGCAGCAGCATGATGCCGAGAAAGGCGAGATAGCCAACGCCGACCCATTTGACCACCGAGAACCAGAATTCGGAGGCGGCCAGCAGCGCGCCGAGGCCGAGCGCGACGGCCCCGATCAGGACGAAGTCCGATAGCACTGCGCCCAGCATGCCATAGACCGACCGGCCGACCCCGTGACGGGAACCGTTGGTGAGTGCGAGGAGCACGGTGGGGCCGGGCGTTGCGATGCCGATGAAGGCGACGGCTGCGAATGCGAGGATTGTGAACGAGTTCATGATGGGCCTCCCTGAAGTGAGCAATATCTTCAAGACGCTGGAGAATGGCAAGTGCCGACATTTGATTGACAGAGCGCGTCATTTTTGACACGATCTCACCCATGATCGATCGCGCCAAGAAACTCAAGGCGAGGTTCTACGAGACGGCGTCCGGGCGAAGGCCCGTGCGCGAATGGCTGTTGGAAATCAGCCAGGAAGATCGGCGTATCGTTGGATATGACGTGCAAACGGTGGAATTTGGCTGGCCAATCGGCATGCCTGTCTGCAGACCGCTCGGAGACGGATTGTGGGAAGTGCGAAGTGATCTCAGCCACGGTGCGATCGGCAGAGTGATCTTCTGCATTCTCGGCGGCGACATGGTGTTGCTGCATGGCTTTGTGAAAAAGAGCCAGAAAACGCCGCCGCAGGATATTGAACTCGCCAGAAAACGGCGAAAGGAACTGAGATGATGGATGATAAACAAAAGGCACGCGTGAGCGAAGAAACCTTCGATGACTTTCTCGCCGAGCAAGGCATGCTGGAGGAAGCGGAAGAAGTAGCGATCAAACGCGTCCTGGCATGGCAGATTGCCGAGGCCATGAAGGAA